>Ga0228711_1004988_pt1 | contig 20262 bp, 28 predicted proteins | sample MedpolnodulmetaG_2_FD_177996 | JGI IMG/M metagenome (GOLD analysis project Ga0228711, IMG submission 177996) | Root nodule microbial communities from Medicago polymorpha collected in Santa Monica, California, United States - brown nodules | ecosystem: Host-associated > Plants > Roots > Nodule... | reverse complement strand
GTTTGCTAGACTATTCTCATGTTTTGCAACCCTTGTCTAATTTCACTTGTTCCAATATCAAAGCTCCGCTGTCGCATTATGAATTGATATTTGAGATGATGAATTAACAAATACTAACCCTCCGTTGACGCTTTATGAGTTTGGTATTTGTTAATTCATTATAAAAACGGTGAAATAGATTAGAAAGTAGATTTATATAGAATTAGGGTTTATGGCTTGGTTTAATTAGGATTATGTCATTAGACTTATCCAACAATCCCAAGACAAGAAGAGTCTACTCACTCATGTTCATCGTAGACATAAAAGAGAAGAAGAAGAACATAAAGTAAATAACAAGAAAGTAAAAGAATAACTTTTATTAAGAAAGAGAATTGTCACTATTGAATTCAAAGAACAAAAGATGAATTGTTGTGATAACTAGCTACTCTATTTATAGTTTACAATGACTTAAGCCCTAAGAATATAACACTAGAATGTTCCACAAGAAACCACGGGCTTTTAGGTCAGAAGTAAACTAATTGGTAGCTTGTCCATGAAGCAGAAGCAGCAAAAGAGCATCCTGAAGGTTGGCACGGCCGTGCTGCTGGTGGCACGGGCCGTGCCAAGTTCCTAACTTGGGGGTGACATATTTTTGTCCCATATTTTCGTATTTTCATCCCGAATCAGCTCCTAATCCTCTTTCTTTTGCTCCAAGACTCAATCTATCAGATATTTGTTCCTGAAATATAATAACTTGCAATTGAAGTAAAATAGTTCTAAAAAGGAAATAATATTAAATAAAACTAAATCAAATCTAAATAAAATGGAGTCAAATAATATATTAAAAACACTAATTTATTGAATCATCAACCACCAACTATTGAAGATCCTCTGTTAGCTCAATCACCTTTTGAGCAGCAGCATCAACGACCTTCTTCCTTTTTACCTCTCTTGTGACCAGATCAGATGTTGTTTCTATCTCCTTATCTTCCTCTATCACATAGGTTGAAACCTTCAGTTTCCTGACATTTTGTTTCCTTTTCTTCCTAGGAATTGATGGTTGAGAAGGTAGAGATTGTGAAGAGCCAACTGACTTGCCACTCCTTGTCCTTTTGTTCAGAATCTTAGCAGGTTCTAAGTCCTGAACTTCATCTTGAATAGCTGGCACACCAAAACCAACTAACTGTTCTTGAGGAGCATCTTTTGCTTTCTTGGCCTTCTTCTTCTTTGGTTCAGAATCTTCTTCATCATCACCAGCTTCTGAAGTTGCTTTCTTCTTTGATTTCCTTTTTCTAACAATAGGTAAGGCACCACCATACATGGTTTCTGGAATTTCATCAAATTAGATGGTTTCTCCAGTCCTTTCCCAGTGTTCACAGACAAAATGAGCTCTTACATCTGGAGGATCTTGTCTGCAGATTGGTGGAAAATCATCCATTATGTTGGATACAACAGATGATTCCAGTAAATCAGTGCTAAGCTGAGTGTATTCCTTTTTCTTGATCAAGAGCATCTTCCTCAAAGTGCGACCATTCATAACTTTACCAATCATTGTGCCCAGTTGTGCATCAGTTATAATCTTTGACAACTTGATGGCTTTCAGAATTCCTCCTTAATGGAAAATTTTAGATAATAATCTTCCATAAGGAATCCAGCTTCTGTTGTTGTCCTGGCTTTCCTTCAGTGCCCAAAGCATATGATTGAAGATATACTTTGCCACATTTGCCTTCTTAAGTGTGATCAGGAAATGTAGGAACACTCTGTGCTCCAATGAGGGTTGATCTACTCCTCCACCTTTGGACAGGAGATTCTCAGACATGATCTTCTGAAGAAGTTTGTATTGCATCTTCAGATCACAGTACTTCGCTTTCTTTGTACTGTTGAACATAGTCATGTTCACAACCTCATTCCAAGGACTTGTCTTGTTGTCCAGATTCTCTTCATAAGATCCTTCAGCTTTTCTTGCACATACCCTTTGCCTGGAGGTTCCTTGATTTGAACTTGAAGTTGCCATTGATACTGATGAGAGTTTTAGGGTTCTAAGGTTTTGATTTTGAAAAGGGCGATTTTGGCAGAGATTCAGTCTAAAATCAGAAGGTGTAGGATGCAAAGTGAGTAGTGTGTGTTTTTGTCTAAGTGATTTTAGCAAAAACGAATGCAATTCAGAAGGGGACAAACAAACACAACATTAATGACTTAGGGGGCACGAGATAGTGTATTCAAAGCATAAATCATCATTGCCCTCTTACGTTATACACCAATACACTTAAGCCACGTCAGAATTTCTCAGAGTAACTACCAAGTTAGTGGGACAGGTGCTACCAAAAAGTAACTTCCAACATTTCCACTAACATTGCTATTCAGAAGCACAAAATCCAACTTCTGAAGTTCAGATGTTGATGTCATTCTCAGAAGCACATTTTCCTCAGAATCTCATTTAAGAGCTTCTGATGGACTATAGCTTCTGAACAACTTCAGAACCTAACTTCTTATTCAAAGGCAAGCAAATTTAATCAGACACAAAGTGCATGTTCAAATTTTTCTTTATAAAATAAAATCTTTCCACAGTTAAAGATTTAGTAAATATATCAGCCCATTGATGTCCAGTATCAATGAATTGTATATCCAAAATTCCTTTTTGAACATAATCACTAATAAAGTGGTGTTTGATTTCAATATGCTTTGCCCTTGAATGTAGAATTGGATTCTTTGACAAATAAATAGCAACAGTATTATCACAATAAATGGGAATACTGTTGGCATGAATCTGATAGTCTTCCAACTGATGTTTCATCCAAAGTAGTTGTGTACAACAACTTGCAGCTGAGATGTATTTTGCTTCTGCAGTAGAAATAACAATAGTTGCTTGTCTTTTGCTAGCCCAAAATATCAGATTCTCACCAAGAAACTAAAAGTTTCCACTAGTTGATTTTCTTTCAATCTTGTCACCATCATAGTCAGCATCACAGAATTCAACCAACTTATAATCTAAGGATTTCCTATAGAGGAGTCCAAAATTTTTTGTTCTCTTCAAATACCTGAAGATTCTCTTAACAGTAGTTAAATGAGACTCTCTAGGATCTGATAGGAATCTTGCACACAAGCATACACTGAATAAAATATCTGGCCTAGATGCAGTGAGGTATAACAAAGAACCAATCATACATCTATTCAACTTCTGATCCACGTTTGATCAAGTATCTGCTTTGCTTAAGGTGCAGATTGGATGCATTGGGGTGTTCATCACTTTACAATCTTCCAGCTTGAACTTCTTCAGAAGCTCCTTTGTCTACTTTGTTTGATGAACATATACCCGATCTTTGCTTTGATTAATTTTAATTCCAAGGAAGAACTTCAATTCTCCCATCATGCTCATTTCAAATTCATCCTGCATTGACTTAGAGAATTCCTTGCAAAGAGATGCATTAGTAGAACCAAATGTTATATATCTGCACAACAAGAATGTATTTCTCAAGAGTCCTTCTAAAGAGTGTAGTGTCAACTTGACCTCTTTTAAAATCATTTTTAATCAAGAAATTACTTAGTCTATCATACCAAGCTCTAGGAGCTTTTTTCAAGCCATATAGTGATTTCTTTAGTTTATAAACATGGTCAAGATACTTAAGATCCTAAAAACAAGGAGGTTGATTGACAAACACTTCTTCTGATATCACTCCATTGAGAAATGCACTTTTTACATCCATTTGATATAATATTATGCCATGATTTACTGCATAAGAAAGAAGTAACCTGATTTCTTCCAATCTTGCAACTGGAGCAAATGGTTCAGTATAATCAATGTCTTCTTGTTGACTGTAACCCTGAGAAACAAGTCTAGCTTTGTTTCTAACTACCTAACCTTGTTCATTCATCTTGTCTCTGAATACCCATTTTGTTCCAATAATATTCTTCTTCTGAGGTTTGGGTACCATATCCCACACATGATTTCTCTGAAACTGAATGAGCTCTTCTTGCATAGCTAATATCCATCCATCATCTGAAAGTGCTTCATCAACTGTAGTAGGTTCTATAAGTGATAACAATCCTATCATAGACTCTTCTTGTCTGAAATATGATCTTGTTCTTCAAGGACTATCTTTGTTTCCAATGATCTGATCCTCAGGATGTGATGAGTTGTACTTGAATGTATTCTTGGATTGGTTAGCTTGTTGAGAACCATCTTGAGCTTCATCAGAAGCTACTTCATCCCGAGCTTTTGGAGTGATTTCAGCTTCTGGAATTTCTTCATATTCAGCAGTCTGATGAGGTTCTGAAGTATCTTCAGGCACTTGCATATCTGCAACACTTTCACCTTGCTCTAGAGTTTCATTTCCAAGCTCTCTGTCATCAAATTTAACGTGCATTGATTCTTCAACACAAAGTGTTTCTGAATTACACACTTTGTATGCCTTTGACCTTTCAGAGTAACCTAAAAAGATTCCTCTTTGGGCTTTGGCATCAAATTTCTCTAGGTAGAGCTTATTATTTTGAATGTAACAGGTACATCCAAATTGATGAAAGTAAGAGATATTGGGCCTTCTTCCCTTGAAGAGTTCATATGTTGTTTTCTCCAAGATAGGTCTGATATAGATTATATTTTGGACATAACATGTTGTATTCACTGCTTCTGCCCAGAAATGTTTAGCCAAATTATTTTCATGAATCATGGTTCTTGCCATTTCTTGTAAAGTTCTATTCTTTCTCTCGACAACCCCATTTTTCTATGGAGTTCTAGGAGAAGAGAATTCATGGATAATTCCATGTTTTACACAAAAAACTTCAAATTGCTCATTTTCAAATTCTCCACCATGATCACTTCTTACTTTTAAAATCTTCATTTCTTTTTCAGACTGTATTTGAGTGCAGAAGTTACTGAATACATCATAAGCATTATCCTTACTTAGGAATTTTACCCATGTTCGTCTACTGTAATCATCAACAATGACTAATTCATATTTTACCCAATGTCTTCAGTTTTGAAAGATGATTTAACAATCTTCCCTTTCTGGCCTGCACCACAAAGTGCATTTGAGTGATAGTCAATGTTAGGTAAACCTTTTACAAGTTGTAACTTACTAAGCTTAGAGATTAATCTCCAGTTAGCATGTCCCAACCTTCTATGTCATACCCATTTCTTATCATTCACTGATAGAAGGCAAATCACCTTCTGATCAACCAGTTCAGAGAAGTTGATTTTATAAACATTCTCTATTCTCTTTCCCTTGAACACTATGGAATTGTCATCCCTGTTAACTACTTTGCAGTTGGTCTTTCCAAACATCACATCATAACCATTGTTACAAAACTGGCTGATACTTAATAGGTTATGTTCAAGTCCATCTACCAACCACAAATTATTAATAGAGATAGAGGAGTTAACAATAGTTCCCATACCAATGATCTTGCCAGATTGATTGCATCCAAACTTCACATTTCCTCCTTCTTTCATTGTGAGGGTGAGTAACATAGACTTCTCTCTTGTCATATGTCTTGAGCAACCGCTGTCTAGGTACCATGATTTTTGCTTTTCCTTTGCTCTTAGGCATATCTCATTTTCATCTTTTGAGTCTGACTTAGGTTCAGCTTCTGATGTCAGTGTAGCTACTAACCCCACAGCTACATTTGCTTCATCTCCAGCTTCTTCCTTTTCAGACCCAGATTCACTGTCTAAATCTTCTCAGGTTGCCATTAAACTCTTCTTAATCTGTTTCCTGAATTTCCTTGAGTTGAAACTTGATTTCTTTGAATTGTCTTTTGATTTTTCCTTCTAAAGATCAGGGCAATCAACAATAAAATGTCCAGGCTTCTTACGGTTGAAGCATCCCTTCTGATCTTCTTTCTTAGAGCTTTTGTAGCCACCTTTCTTAATCAGAAACTTCCTATTCTTCCTTGTCAGATACTCAAGCTTGTTGGAGAGCATAGCCATCTTCTCATTCAGAACTTCATCAGAATCTCCATCAGGTGATTCTTCTTCAGATTCAATAACTTTAAGAGCTTTTGATGACTTCCCTTTAGATGGCAGAGCAGTAGATTTACTCTTCTTAGCAGGCTCATGTTCATTTAGACTTATCTCATGAACCTTGAGAGAGCTGACAAGATCTTCAACACTTAAAGTGTTTAAATCTTTAGCTTCCTCAATAGCAGTAACCTTAGGTCTCCATCTAGCAAGCAAGCTTCTTAGTATCTTGCTCACATGATCAGAAGCTACATAGCATTTCTTCAGTACTTGAAGTCCAGAGACTAGAGTTTGAAACCTTGAGTACATTTGCTCAATACTTTCATCCTCTTTCATCTTGAATAGTTCATACTGATGAGCAAGCACAAGAGCTTTTGCTTCTCTGACTTTCTTGCTACCTTCATAGTTTGCACATAGAGAAGCAAACATTGCCTTTGCAGTGGATTTGTCACTCATTTTCATATATTCTACTTTAGGTATAACAATAACAAGTGATCCTCTGATCATGTGATGCTTCTTGTAAAGTTTCTTCTGAGCAGGAGTATGTTTCTTTCTATCAATAGCAGCTCCTTCTTCATCAAGGACCAAGTCACCAACATCATCTTCAAGAATGTCCCACAGTTTTTCATCTAAACTCATGACATAACTGTAGAAGTTGGTTTTTCACCAAGAGAACTCTTCAGGATCTCCATTAAACTTTGAAACTTTACTAGAATCAGCATTCTTATTACCATAATCATATAACACATCATTGTTGTTCTGACCAGAACCAGAAGTGGAGTCTTCACCAAACATGTTTTTCTCAGATCTTTTTCTGTTACACTGTTAAGTGTTAAGACAACAGACCAAGGCTCTAGATACCAATTGAAGGTGAGAAAAACACAAGAAGGGGGGATGGTTGAATTGTGTTAGTTTTTTCTTCGTTTTCTCCTACTGAAGTCACTATTCAGAAGCAGATAGAATTCAACTTATGAGGTGATGTTCAGAATCTAAATGCAGAGGATAAAACACACACACACACACACACACACACACAGAGAGAGAGAGAGAGAGAGAGAGAGAGAGAGAAGAAAGACACAAATTAATTATACAGGTTCCTTCCACAAACCGGAAGTAGTCATGTCCCCCTTGCACTTCCAAGGAGAGTTCACTAAAATGTAATATCTAATTACAAATGCTCACTGTTAAAACTAGGAAGAGACTTCAAACTACTCAAATCCAGAGTAGTGAGATAGTGGTTGTACACTTCATACAATTGTCCTTTTTCAACGTTCTCCAAAGAATAAGCATTCAACGCCTTCAAATCCATTTGAATTAGCCGTTGCTTTATTCTTCTAGTCTTCTGCAATGATAGGCGTGATTAAATCTTCATTTGAACAACATTTGAAGTTCTTCAGTCTTTCAGCTTCTGATGATCTTCAGATGGTTCTGATGACGTCAGCTTCTGGTGACCAGCTTCTGAGGAAAGTGCTTCTGATGATGTCAGCTTCTTCAGGACCACTTGTCTTCAGAACCTCTTTTCTTCAGATGCTTTAAGCTTCCTTCTTATTGATTCCATTGCTCTCATTTGTTCTTTCAGAACCTATGCTTTAACTAAGACACTGAAAATTTTGTCTATGGTCCTACACACTTGAACAAATATTAGCATATCCAATTGACAATTTTTTAATACCTTGTTATCATCAAAACTCAAAGGGTAATGTTAAACACATTTTGTTCCAACAAGATGCTTTAAGAAGAACGCCCCAACTTGGAAGAGATAAAACTCATCCTTGAGGAGATAGTAGCTCATGGGTCTGATGGGGCCAAGTACTTCTCGCTAATGCTTAAAGTATTGTCAAAGGTGGTTTCTCGATGGATGAGGTCCTCCCTATGTTAAGGGATCTTTTCAATTGAAAACAACTGGCCGATTGCAAAAGGACCATCATGAATGTCGAAGGCCCTCCCTATCTTCATTACAAATATAAGTTATGATATTTACATAACTTTCTATGTAGTATTCTCGTGGAGGGTCAATTCAATATAAATATTACTCCTAATATCTATGTGAAGACTTGATAATTTTTTTTTTTTTTTGGTAGATAGACAAAATGGCAAAGTCATTATAAACTCATACACACAAGTGGAGGTACCGAGGTTCGAACCGCGGTCATGGCATCCGGCCTAACAATTTCGGCAGTTGAGCTAGGACTTCTGGATAGACTTGATAACTCTTTATCTATGATCTGTGAGACGTGATCATTAGTCTATCCACATAATAGTCTCTATGTTTTAATGTTATCCCACTTTACAATAAAGTTTGATTACATATACTTTAAGAATAATGTCCATATGTTTAATGAGGCCTCACGATTAAGTTATATTTAATGTTCCATTAAACAGACTAACTATTCTAGCGACTTTACTATTTTAAAACAAAACAAATTTAATAAATAAATGTCAAATATAAATATCATGATACAATTCATCTATTAGGGCTTACTTCAACACTTCTAACCTGCCAACCCTCAAGAGCTTTTTTATGATATCATTTGTTACATGAGGCTTACATGTAATCCCCTAGTCCTCTTCTTCAAAAAAAAATGTAATCCCCTAGTCCTCAACAAATCAATTAACCTACCCACCAGAAAAAGTAGTAAGTTTCATACTACCCCACATATAAAAGCCAAATACGATATCATATGGGAATATGAGATGTAAATTAATGGGAGCACAAATTTGGAGCACTCCGTATGTGTTACAATGTTCAATAGAGTAATTATTAAATGATGTTCCATCATGAAAATGATTCTCCAAGTTATCTTTTAACAAAAGTAATCCCATAAAGTAGAACATTACTTGTTATTATTATTTTCTTATAATGTAAGTGGTCTGAATTTGAACTAGGTACAAACACACACACACAAATAGTTGTTGCATGTTGGGTTGTTAGTTAGGCTCCTATCCTCTTGAGCAGAAAATGATAAGTGCAAAAGTGGTAACCAAACTATTATTGTATCTTCATCATTAATTAATACATTAAACCTTTTTTACTATAGCTCCAAAACTCAACTGGGTCTTCATTTTCTGCTCTACTTCGGTTCTAAGTTATTAGAAAATGGTTTCAGCTACTTCTTCTCCCCCTTCTAAGGAGGTAAGGCTTTCAATCAAGTTTGTGTTCACTTTACATCTTTAAATTATTTAAGTATATTTTTTCACTACTAAAAGAATTTAGTTTAGTGAAGAAAATAAATAAAATTTGTCACTAAACTTTGTGATAGATAAATAAAAAACTGGATTCTTGCATTTTTACACTTGCAGGAAGCAGAGTTGGAGCAAAAATGGATGGACAATGGGAATTCTCGCAATGCCAAATGGTGGTACTCAACTTTCCATACCGTGACAGCTATGATAGGTGCAGGTGTTCTCAGCCTTCCCTATGCCATGGCATATCTAGGATGGTAATTCAAATAAAATACAAAAATAACATACTATGGTTTCCATCTATCTCAATGTTTAAAAAGTTATATCGAACATGTCTATTCAACCGATTGAATCGGGAAATGACATGTTCTATGCCTGATTTGATCCGTGTTATACCGCAGTCTGGTTGAATCAGGTTGAATTTCATTGATTCAACCGGTTTTTATGTTTTGTTATCTGGTACACTGGTTGGACCGATTGAACCATGATTCGGGGTTTCAAAGGTTCAATCTCCGGTCTGATTTTTAAAAAAGTGACAAGTTCACTTAAAGTTGAAAGTTTACTCTATTCTTTGCAGGATTCCGGGGACTTTAATGTTGTTGTTATCATGGAGCCTGACCTTAAACACAATGTGGCAAATGATTCAGCTCCATGAATGTGTTCCTGGTACTCGATTTGATCGTTATGTTGATCTCGGTAAACATGCTTTTGGACCAAAACTTGGACCCTGGATTGTGTTGCCACAGCAACTAATAGTTCAAATTGGGTGTAATATTGTGTACATGGTCATTGGAGGGAAGTGTCTGAAGAAGTTCATGGAGATTGCATGCACCAATTGCACACAACTTAAACAATCTTATTGGATTTTGATTTTTGGTGCCATTCATTTCTTTCTGTCTCAGCTTCCCAATTTCAACTCTGTTGCCTCAGTTTCTTTAGCAGCAGCTGTGATGTCACTAAGGTATTTCATTAATTCTTTTTCAGAACTACTAGATTTAGTACAAATTTTGACAAATTTGTCAAATACGTCAAAATTCACTTATAAATTTGACAAAAAAATTCACTTTTTTTTGTGGTGGTCGGGTTTTGAAACACAGACCTTGTATATTTTATGCATTGTCCATATCAACTGAACTAAGCTCACGAAGACAATTGAAACTTTAATAAATTAAGTATGCTTTTTAATTTTGTTGATTTGGTTGTGATAATTTTTGCCAAAAATACACTTTGAAATTTAATGAAGCTTACTTTAATTGCAATATTGCATTTAGTTTGATATGTGAGCTTCTTTACGTAGCTTCACTTTTTAGATCCACAAAAAGTGATTCCTGAGAAAAGTATTGTTTGGATTCTTCCTAAAAGAACTTACTCATGTGACCCATGAACTAATAATTTTGTAAAGCCACTAACTTTAGGTTAAAAGGTATTAATAAATTTACCCTTATTGTTATGTTTCTACATGTGTTGAAGCAGAGTCACGCTATTAAGCCTTGAAACTCGGCTGGTGTAGGAAAAAGTTGTGCTTTCAAGTTGGTGGGTCGAATCAATTAAAGTAAAATAAAATAGATATATCATACATATATGATGCTCTTTGTATTTGTGAATAAGTTGATATAACATGTTTACCAACGTATAATCCTGGTGATAAATGGTTTAATTAGTAATGCAGGGTTAGTGTAAAAAATCTACATAAGAATTAAGAATTGCATAGTGCTCCTTCTAATTTTTTTATAAGAGATAAATGGATCAATAAAAATTGATGTATTTAGTTAAAACAAATACAACAACTTTTATTGACATGTTTTTTTATTTATAAAAAGGACGGGAGAGTGTAACATGTAATCATTTATATAAATATTTTATGAATGAATATAATAAAAAGACATAAAGAAGAGATTCAAGTATTTAAAAAGAAATATATTTAGAGTGAAGCTAGCTAAATACGCATGCATAGAATATAGATCACCATGACACCCATGTCCTTTGAAACAAAAATGACATACACATGTCTTCTCAAAAAAAAATGGCACACACATGTCAATAAAAATGACACACACGCATATCATTGTAAAAATCAATTCATACACAAAATTACAAACAAAAGTATGAACACATGTCCAGAAAAAATATACACACATTACACATCATTGTAAAAAAAATGTCACAGACACAAACACACACAAAAATCGTGAAAAATAATCCTAAGAATTATACAATTTGAACACATTTTTCTATGAAAAATAATTCTAAGATAAGATGATGAAATATGGAACAATATTTTTACTTTTAATTCATCCATCTAATCTAATATTAAAAAAGCTGAAAATAATTTAATCAACTTATGATCCATCACCCATACTTGATCATCAACAATAAAAAAAATTGAAAAATGTTGTTATCAATTGTGTCCCTTTTCATGTCTAGCCATATTGGGATGCGTTGCTAGCACTCGTTTCCAAGCCATATCATGTTAGATCCTTAAAAACATTTTGATATTTTGATATATGTATAAGTGTTCTACGCATGTTGCACCGGTATTTGACAACGAGACGTGTCAAACTCACATTCAATCTGAAGTGGCGGTGTTTTGTTTGAAGAGAAATGCTAGCAACACACATTCTAACACACATTTTTCAACACACTCTCTTTGATTGGTTAGAATTCACATAGGACCCACCAAAATTATATGGGACCCACATGATTTGGTGGGTCCCATGTGAATGCTAACCAATCAAAGAGAGTGTGTTCAAAAGTGTGTGTTAGAATGTGTGTTGCTAGCATTCCTCTTGTTTTAACAGTGATATATTACAATGAAAATACTAACTTACTACGCTATTGTCACTACAGCTATTCAACTATAGCCTGGGTAGCTTGCTTAGCCAAAGGTAGGGTTGAGAATGTGAGCTATTCATACAAAGGAACAAGCACAAGTGACTTAATATTCCGAATCTTCAATGCCCTTGGTCAAATTTCATTTGCATTTGCTGGCCATGCAGTAGCACTTGAAATTCAGGCAACAATTCCATCAACACCTGAGAAACCATCAAAAATACCAATGTGGAAAGGTGCTATTGGTGCCTATGTCATAAATGCAATATGCTATTTCCCAGTTGCACTTATCGGATATTGGGCATTTGGAAGAGATGTTGAAGATAATGTGCTTATGTCACTTGAAAGACCAGCTTGGCTAATTGCCTCAGCTAACTTGATGGTATTCATTCATGTTGTTGGAAGTTATCAAGTTTATGCTATGCCTGTTTTTGATTTGATTGAGAGGATGATGATCAAAAAATGGAATTTTCCTCCTGGATTGCCTCTCAGACTTGTTGCTAGGTCTTCTTTTGTAGGTGAGAGTCACACATTTTTAATGATTTGTAAATAAAGTGCTTGATGTCAATAGCATGTTTGATTCGAGACATCAAACATGTTACTGACTTTGAAAAGAGCATAAGGAATATTTTTCCCAACAAAAATATTTGATGGTCTAAGCATATCATATTATCGTCTTAGCATCGACAAAAATATTTGTCGGGGCTGAACTTGATAAAAGATTTTATAAACATTAAAAATGTGTTTAACTCAATTTTTTTAAGTAACAACATCTTGTTAATTTGTTGCAGCTTTTACACTTTTTATTGGGATTACATTCCCTTTCTTTGGCGATCTTCTAGGGTTCTTTGGTGGATTTGGTTTTGCTCCCACTTCATATTTTGTAAGCCTCTTTCGTACAATAATTAATTAATGTACCAAATATACCAAGAATGTATTTTTTTCAAAACATAGAAGATCAAAATCAATAATTAATATGGGCATCAATTGTTTCAGCTTCCTAGTATAATGTGGCTAATAATCAAGAAACCAAAGAGATTTAGCATCAACTGGTTCATAAATTGGGTAAGAATTTGGAAAATAATTCATGTACATACCCATATGATATTTAACTGTTGTATTATGTTAGTATTGATCCTCAACTAATTTTTGTTTTAATTTCAGGCTGCAATATACATTGGTGTGTGCATTATGCTGGCATCCACTGTTGGTGGCTTCAGGAATATCATTGCTGATTCCTCGTCATATAGCTTCTACACCTAAACTATATTATGTTATTGCAATGTTCTATCTATAGCTTATAATATATGTGTGCTACCTGCAGTTAATAGATTAAATTATGAATATATAGCAGGGATGTCTAAGATAAGTATTAGTGAAACTAGCTAAATCCTTGATAAATGGTACTGTAAAAACGTGAAGCTCCCAATGGTTATCTTCTTCCAATCTTTCCTAATGGCTATCTTCTTCCAATCTTTCTTAAGAAAGAAGAATGTTACGATGAAAGAGAAAGTAGTATAAAAAGATTGGATAATTGGTGAAAGAAAAAAAAGGTGATAAAAGTGGAGAAGAAATGGTAGTGGGAAAGAGAAAGAGATAGTGACACAAATGAATTCTTCAGCAATTTGTGTGAGAGACTGCTTTTAGGGTTCCAAATTATAAGAAGGGATTTTAAAATTTGAAATATTGCTTTTGACAGCCAAATATTTTAGTAAGCAAGAGTACCCCAAATTTTATGGATTTCAGCAAATTAGATTAAGATAATTTTGGAAGTTCAAGAGGAAATTTCATTCTTGAGCGGAATCAGGGGTGTTCGTGCTTTATAAACTTATTTTTTAAGAAGCTAAAATAGAATTATATTGAACAATTTTCTCTTTACTTACTCTGCACAAGGAATGCTAGACAAAAGTAATGTTACATCAGAAACAATTATGTATGTAGGGTAAATTAAACGAATAATGTTGCGTTTGCGTTCAGAGAAGCCTTGCCACATAATGCCAGTATCCATGAGCCTATCCCCTCCTTACCTTAATTCTCATCTGAGACCAATAGTTTATGTTAAACTTATGCTATGTATCATGACTTTTATTTATTTTTGTACAAACAAAAATGGATTTTAATAACACTGTTATAGCAGTCCTCTCAGCACAAGGTGTACCGAAAAGGCTACTGGAAAAGATACAAGCAGTTCACAAGAATTACAAGAAGTGGCTAACCAATGCCTAAACACGACAATGGACTCGGCCACCTCAAATGATCACCAAACAAAAAAATAACCTTTTTGGCTTTCATCCACCACAATGAATGATATTTTCCTTTATTTAATAATTGAGCTATGGAATTTTCTTTTTGCTTAAAAAGCCTATTATTTCTTTCATTCCATAGAACCCACATCGTGAGTAACCAAATAAGTTGAAGAAAGGACCTCCTCAATTTCAAACCACCTATATAATATGAAAATTGAGCACAATGATTTGAAATATCACAATGATCAACACCATCAAAGCCAATCCAAGACCTCACTAAAGGCCATAAAGAACCAAAGCAGCTGCAAGACAAAAACAAATGGCGGGCATCTTCCACCAGACCACATCTTGACACACATAAGCACGCCTCTATATCCAGGATACCACGGTTTGCTGAGTTAGACTTAGTAGGAAGTCGATCGCGAAGCAACCGCCAAGCAAAAATAGACACCTTAAGCGGAACCTGCTTGTGCCAAACCAAATTATCACAATGCCTATCCTGCGTCATCTCTTGATTAGTGAGCATATCATACACACCTCGAACCAAGTACCCATCATTAGGATCCGGTTGCCACTGCCACACATCATAACAAAGAGGCTGCAAAGAAACGTTAGTAAGTAACAACCTACACTCCTCTAGGAGCTCCTCCTCCCACACCCACAAAACCCGATGCCACTGCCAACCTTCACCCGTCGCCCCCCATCCAAGAGAAAACATATCTTTAACAGTTATTGATTTATTCAAAGCTAAATCAAATAACCTGCTAGAGTCTTCATCATAACATTCAACCCTTCTGCTGCTAGTAAAAATAAAAATGGGGAAAGCGGGTCACCCTGACGCAGACCTTGACCTAAATGAAATTCATCTGTTGGGCTGCCATTAACAAGAACGGATGCTGTAGCCGCCGAAACACATTCCTTAATCCATTTTCTCCATAAAGTCGGAAAACATGTAACGCCCTATTTATCATCTAATTATTTTTGGTTGAGTTTAGAGTCTTTTATATGACTTATGTGATGTATGTTGATTTATGACGTGTTGTTGTGTATTAATATTTTATTAAGTGGTTTTATATTATTATTTAGTAGAATATGTTGGAAATTAGAATAAATAGACTTGGAGGGGCTGGTTTGGAATTAATTAGAAATAGGTGGAGTTAATTAGAAAATATGTTGAGTATATAAAGAAAAATAAGAGCCAGACAAACTAGGTTTTACAGAAGTCTTTGGGAGAAAGAGGAGAAGAGGATAACCAAGAGAAGAGAGAACCTGTAGAGTCTTGCAATCACCAATCTAAGGTAAGGGTGGGACTAATATTCTCTAATCACAAGCTATATAATTCTGAAACTGAATTTAGCATGTAGTATGTTGTTGTTCATGTGAATTTGAGAATTAGGGTTTAAAATCGAATTTGATGATAGAACATGTAGAAATTGGTTGTTAATAAGTGTAGAAAGTCCATAGAACTGTATATTGTCAGTGTTCAGATTGTAGAATGATCACAGGTTGAGTTTCCTATCAAATTTGGGATTAAGGTTGGATGAAAATTGGGTTTTTGGGGTTAAAAATCGCACTTCTCGACAGAAGACTGTCATAACTCGCCACGGCGAGCTACAACGTGATAGAGAGCAGAGTCTGCTCGCCATCCGTTCGCCACGGCGAACTACAACAGGACAGGGAGCAGTGTTTGCTCGCCACGGCGAGTGAGTCCGCCCGCCACGGCGAGTAACCTTGTAGTAGTGTACCTTTTTCATGTTCTTGTGTCGTATTCATATATTTCTGTTTTGAATCAGCCTTTGGTGCATACCTGAAAGCTTTAGGTGATATTGTCAGTTCTTCAGATGATTCGTTGTCAAGAAATAACATGATTTATGAATTGATATATGAATGTACACATTAATGGTCTATTATATGAATAACTTGTTGATGAAATATTACATGAAGGTATGTATATATGTTGATGAATTACTATATGAATGCATATGTTGAATTAACATGATGATTATATGATGTTGCAATTAAATGATGAATATCTATGAGATTGTAATATTGATGTTGCCATTGTTGTTGATGGTGTCGTTGTCGTTGAAGTTGTATGTTGTTGTTGATGTTGTTGTTGTTGTTGTTGGTTGTTGTTGTTGTTGTTGTTGTTGTCCTTGTCGTCGATGTCGTACGTTGTTGTTGATTAAGTTGTTGAGTCCATGCATACTCATAAAGTTGGGGGCTCATGCCCTGTTGAATGTTAATCATTCATATCACGTTGATTTGAGAGCATATGCTTTACACGTTGATTTAGGAGTTGATGCTCCACACGTTGATTTTAGGAGTTTATGCTCCACACGTTGATTTTAAGAGTCATTGCTCTACACGTTGAAATGAGAGTCTATGCTCTAACACGTTGATTGGTACCACATGCATACTGCATAGTCAAGTTGTTGTTGTGCCGTTGCATGTGTCGTTGATGTTGAGCTGTCGTCGTCGTTGTCGAGTTGTTAAGTTGTTGTCGTTGTTTTTAAATATCAAGTAGAAATAAATGAAGCATATGTGAAATATTATTGTTGTTTAGGTTGTTAAATTCCGTTGATGAATTATATGCTTATTATTATTGAATGTGAAATCTCACCCCTTCTGTTTGAATGTTGCCTCTACGTGGGTAACGTGCAGATATTCAGGATTAGCTGCTGATGTGAGTTGAATCTCTCGCGCGTCGTCTTAGGGTCGCTCTGATACGTAACGGGATAAGGATTATTTGCTTGTTTTCCACTGTTGCGTATTAATTATGAACCATGTTGTTGAACCTTTTTGAATTAAGATTTTTAATTAAGTTGTTTACGTTGAGGCCGTAGTGGCAAAGTTGTTGAACTATGAATCTATTTTCCGCTGCGATGTCATTGAAATTTTGACAAGGTTGTTTTAATAAATAGTAACTTTACTCTATTTATACAATTTGGTAGTGTGGCATTCTGTTTTACGTTGAATACTCTGATTATTTGTATTATTTACATTGTTGGGCAAACGGGGTGTTACAAAACACATTTTTCCCATCACCGCATCCAGATACCCCCAATCAACTGAATCATAAGCTTTCTCAAAATCCACCTTAAACATCATCAACTCTTTCTTACATTTACGAGCCTCATCAACCACCTGAATCGCAATCAGAATCCCATCAAGGATTTGTCTGTTTTTAACAAAAGCAGACTGAGCATCTGAAATAACACTACCAATAACCTGTCTCGATCTATTAGCCAACAATTTAGCCATAATTTTGTACAAACTTCCGACCAATGAAATGGGGCGAAATTCATTTAAGGTTTGAGGAGAGTCAACCTTTGGAATGAGCGCTATAAAAGTAGAATTAATACCTTTCGACAACTTGTCATTCGTATGAAATTCATTAACAAAACGGATAACATCCTCTTTCAAGTCGCTCCAAAAGTCTTGAAAAAACCGAAGTTGATACCATCAGGTCCTGGGCTCTTGCAACTATCACAATCCCATATGGCTGCTTTCACCTCCTCCACTGAAAAAGCCTTAATTAGACCGCCCCCTTCAACATAAGACAAACCTCGAAACTGTAAACCATCTATTGTCGGCCTTTGTATATGGTGCGGTTGAAAGTGACTCGCAAAGTGAGAAAGCACAGCCTAACGGACGGGTTGCACGCCTTCCACCACAGAACCATCCACAGTGATCGACACCAAAGAGTTTCTGCGCCTCCGACAACCCAAAATAGAGTGGAAATATTTCGAGTTAGCATCACCCACACGAAGCCAATTAAGTCTAGATTGCTGCCAACATATACTAGTATTAAGTCGAGACAAAGAATGAATATCTGAAAAAATACCACGTAATTCCAATACCTCCTCTTCAGTGAGGTCTTCCTCCTCCCCTTTTCCATCAATGACAGCTTGCCTTTCCTTCAAAGAAGCAATTTTCCCAGACAAATTATGAGTATGAGTCAAATGCCATTCCTTCAAAGCACCCTTTATTAGTTTCAATTTCTCTATGAGTATGAGTCAAATGCCATTCCTTCAAAGCACCCTTTATTAGTTTCAATTTCTCTTTCAAGACAGAACCACCCCAACCTGTGACTTCAAAGGATTTCCATTTTTCAATGACAAATTTCTTATACCACGGAACTTCCTGCCAACATTTCAACAACCTAGATGGTCGCGGACCCCAATTTTCTTCATCTATTGTCAGCACCAACGAACAATGATCTGACAATCCACGTAAAAGAGCAACCTGAGTACAATTTGGCCATAATAAACACCACTCCCTGATAAAAGAAACCGATCCAACCTACTCATTGACTTTCCATCACCTTTAAACCAATTAAAATTACACCCATGCAACGGTAAATCCACCAGCATATTATCATCAATAAAACAATTAAAAGGAACATAATTTGCAAACATGAAACCATTTCTTACTGATCGTCGTTCCTCCTCGTTTTGAACCGCATTAAAATCCCCACAAATACACACTTTTTTATCACCCAACAGAGCCAAACGAGCAGATAAAGAATTCCATAATGCTTGCCTTGCCGGCATGTCGCACAGTGCATAAATATTGAACAAGAAAAACTCTTCATTGGTCTTAACAAAAATGCCATGGACCATCAAAAAATAATTTCCATTAGTAGTATCTCAAACCTCAACTTCAGCACTATCCCATACAGCCAACAGGCCTCCTAAGGCCCCTACTAATGGATGAAAGGAGTACGAATGGGGTGAAGATCCCCATACTCAAGAACTGACAAAATCATCACATATCTGCATTTTAGTTTCATGCATACATAAAATAATTTGAAGTTTCTCCCCCACCAACAAACGAACATCCCTTCTCTTCTCTAACCCACCTAACCCCCTGAAATTCCACGATAAAATCTTCATGGCAACCACCCTCACCTCCCCCAACCTCCAACCGCACACCTATTCAACCCCCCTTGACCGCTTCCCTCCCTCAACCACACCACTATTTTTTGACTTCTTTTCTTTATCCCTCTTCACCCTTGATAAAACAATAAACCTACCATGATTGTCCCCTTTAAAATTAATTCTGATCGCCTTCCCCATTCCCCTCACATCTTCCACCTCCACCTCCTCATTACCTCGCAAAACCACCCAATTTTTCCAATCATTATTTACAGAAAATGAAGAAGATGCACCCTCTAAAACAACTTTTGAAACAATTTCCCCAGATCTAGTAACTCCCACCTTACCCTGCCTCTTACAGATCCTCCGCTTTAAATCATGCAACACAGTCGTTCGATCATTAGAAGGAAGCCTCGCCAGCTTTTTAAAAGAAAGAACAGAATGACTGAGACTCCCCCCACCTTTTTGCGCTTCGACATTGTAACCCCTTTTGATTGCTTTGTCTTTTTATTTACCACCGCTTGCTTACCCTTCCTTCTAGATGAAGATACAATACCTACGTCACCATGAACCTGATCACTTAACCACTCCATGCTCCACAGACCATAAACTAACGACCTCCCTGCCCCTGGTGGGCAAGAACCCATACGCTTTCATCGGCACACTCTCAATAGTTTACCGACATCACTTACTTTTGAATAGTTTACCGACCATAAACAACATTTACCACTTTCAATAGTTTACCGACATCACTTACTTTTGAAAATCTGACAAAAACATAATATTCCCCATGAAAGTTACGCCTACTAGGAACCACAACATCCTCAAGAATGCCACATACTTCAAAACCTTTCCTTAGATAAAAATTGGACAATTGCGGCGGAAAGTTTGTAAAATAGAAATTGACAAACCGTTTTAATGCAGCAACCTGGTGCGGTTTCCTTGAAGCAGACTGCCGTCGTGAATTGATTGTACCACTGTGATAACCATAAGAAACCCTAGATGTACCCCTGCCATTAGCTGTCTTCCACGAACCAGAGTTAACCCTTGACCTAGACCGTCGAATTCCAATACCAGAAGAACCTCCAAGCTGCTTCCTCTCCTATTGTCCGTCTTGACCATGCTCGTCCTGTCGCAACGCTTTCCAACGTAGCGGTCTCACAACCTGCCAATCAACCTGCCCCCCCCC
>Ga0228711_1004987_pt1 | contig 20265 bp, 20 predicted proteins | sample MedpolnodulmetaG_2_FD_177996 | JGI IMG/M metagenome (GOLD analysis project Ga0228711, IMG submission 177996) | Root nodule microbial communities from Medicago polymorpha collected in Santa Monica, California, United States - brown nodules | ecosystem: Host-associated > Plants > Roots > Nodule... | reverse complement strand
ACTTAAGCCCTAAGAAATATAACAATAAAATGCTCCACAAGAACCCACGGGCTTTTAGGTCAGAAGTAGGCAAATAGGTAGCTTGTCCGGAAAGCAAAACGCAGCAAAAGAAGACTCTGAAGGATGGCACGGCCGTGCCATTGGGGGCACGGGTCGTGCCATGTCTCTGACTTTGGGGGTGACATATTTTTGTCTCATATTTCGTATTTTCATCCCGAATCAGTTCCTAATCCTCTTTCTTTTGCTCCAAGACTGAATCTTCAGATATTTGTTCCTGAAATATAATTATTTGAAATTGAAGTAAAATAGCTCAAAAAGAAAATAATATTTAAATAAAACTAAATCAAATCTAAATATAATAAACACAAATAACATATTAAAAATACTAATTTATCGACTCATCATAGCCCAACATAGCGAGGGGACGAAGCCACCAACCATGGTAATTGAAAAAGAATTGAACAAATTTCCCCTTCAAACACGAAAAGGAAAGATACTTTATTTTGTCCACTATACGCATAATCGAGCAATCTTTGACATTGAAAATTCTGTTATTTCTTTTTTTTCATATTTCCCAAACAGTAGTGTCATACCCTAAATTTTGACCAATTATATTTTTATTCGCATTTTAATCGGTCAGAACTTTTTCTTTCGCGTTTTAATCATTTAAAACCTTTATTCGTATGGTTAAACTTTTTATTCGCATTTTAAGTATTTAAAACTTTTTTATTCGTGTTCTAGTCAGTTGAAACTTTGTTTGTTTCTTTAAATAGTTATTCGTATTTTAATCAGTCAAAATGTTTTTGTTTGTATGTTGAAAGTCGAGTGATTTTGTCGTCTCAGACGAAATTTCGGTAGAGAGGTATTTTAAAATACCTCATTTGGTTATCGAAAGGGACGTTTTTTTTAATTTTATTATTCCATTTTCATTTTTTAATATTTTTATTTTTAATGTCTTTTTTATTTAATTTCTTATTTTAAAGAAATAATTTTCGTTTTTATTATTATTATTTTTTTTAAATTTCGAATTTTTATTTATTTAATCATATTCTTTTGTTTGTTTTTATTTATTTTTAAGTGTTAAGTCTGTGGGTCCAGTCTTTGTCCATGTGTCACATTTCTATTCGTCCAAAAGGTATCCAAAGCTGTCAAGATATTTTCTTTCTCTCCAAACCAGTCCACGTGTCATCCTCTGATTGGCTTGATCCAATCAAACCAATCAGAAGCCAACACATTTTTCACGTAACCCTAAAAGGACAGTCTATAAATAGACTGTCACCAATTGTGCACTGTTCACGCGTCAGAGTCAGAAAATTTGGCAGTCACCAATCACATCACACAAACACATTTCCTTTTCCTCTCTCCTTACTTTTCAGATCAAACACCATATTTTTCCAGATTCTCATATGAACATGTCATGAACATATGAAAAACACTTTGAATATTTTTTTAGAAAATCACATAAATCTATCACCGCAAACTCAACAACAGTAACACATCAATAATCTTTTCTGTTTTCATCTGAACTTCATAACAACATCACCAACTCGAATTTTCCAGCAACATAATGTCATCAAACAACTCACCATTTTCGTGAAAAAACAAACGAAAAAGGGAGAGAGATCCGAACTAAAGAGAAAGAGAGAAGTCTTCCTATTCTGAAACAACAACCAAATCGAAGTTTTCCGAAGATTTTTCTCCAGATTTCTTTGATTCCAAAGAGGTAACGGTTTTTAGTCTTGTTCATCTCTTTTGTTTATTTTTGAAACTTGTGTGTTAGATTTAGACTTCCGTGTTTGGTTTTTGTGAATTTTGATTGGAGATTCGAGAAGAGAAGGAAGAGCCGAGCATATTGGTATAAGTTTTTAAAAAAAAAATAGAAGTGAAGCTCCGGCGCGACGGCGCTACGGTAGACCACCGCGCCGGAGCTATTTTACGGCGACTTCTCTCCTCTTTCCGACGAGTCTGTTTTGGAGAGAGCTTCTCTCTCTAAGTTAACCTTAGAGAGAGAAGTGTTTGTGTTTTATGTGTTTTTTTTGGTAAGATGTGTTTATATACTACTTTTTGTTTGAACTATCATGTGTGCGCGTGTTTATGTCGTTGCAACGAATCCTCAGGGCTTGGCCGTTAGATCTGAAATCTAACGGCTGATGATGCTCCTGTTTTGTTAAATATGCGCGCCTATCCATCATCCTTGCCATGTACTGCTGTGTCCCAACCGTCAGATCTAAGATTTGACAATCCCTGTGATCCGTCGTTTTTTTTAAATTCTTGATCTTAGATCAACTGGCTGTGATGAGTTGATGCAGTGATTGAATCTGGACCTCCTGATTCATCAAGTAGTCCAGATTCATCCTGCCTGAGCCCCTTTGTTTTATTTATTTTTCTTCACTATTTTTCATATATTTTTACACCACTCTTTTTTTCATTTTAATGTCTCTTTTCATTCTAAAAAATGTGTTCTCTCTTTTAAACTTTCTATCTTTTAATATTTGTTTTACTTGTTCATTTCCACTATTTTTTGTTATTTGCTTGATTGCTTTTTTTTATTGCGATTTATTTTATGCTTATTTTATTTGTCGTTTATTTCTAATTTAATTTATGCTTAGAATTTTTGCATGCATATTTAATTCTTGTCATTTATTTTATTATCATCATTTGTTTAGTGTGTATAATAGGGAATTTATGTAATACATGCATTTTATTTCTTGTCATTTATTTTCGCTTGAAGACCTTAGAATGTATCTAGGAGGCTATGTAATTATGTAAATGACATACGCACCACCGACACATGCACCGACACCATCACACTTTATTTATTGCTTTATGCTTGGATTGTGAGTGAAGACCAAAATGGATTAGGGACCAACTAGGATTAAAAACTTGACTAATTTGAGTGCCTTAAAAGTAAACAACTAGTAATTTAGGTTGATATTTTACTTGGGATCCAACACCCTCAGTAATTCCTTTCACATTTTATTTTTCCGTTATGTTGAAACGTGTAGTTTTTTACCGTTAGTTTAGAAAAATTATTTTCCCAAAAAAATCAAATATGTAAAACTTCAAAAAATATTTTCTTAAGAAACCTTGGATTTTAACCCAAGCGATCCTTTTCCTTTTATTTCTTAATCAAATTTTTAATCAGATTTAACCATATTAGACTTGGTTTCTTTTAACTAAAATTAATTAACATCACCTCATTTTGTTTCTCTTACGCCTTGAGGCCTCTTTCCCCTTCTTAAAACTATTTTCAAAAACTCTAAAAATAACCCAACCCGCAAAAATAATTTTTAAGAGTGAACTACATTGGTTTTGATCCTTTTTTAGGGTATGTAGGCAAAGAAGTTAATCCTTCCAAATCAATAAAAATAACCAAAAGCATATTTCTTCTCCCTCCATTCTTTCACTTAGACATTTAGGCAAGTATTTTCAAAATAAGCAAATAACTTAGCACAAGATAAATTAGGCAAAAGGTTCCTACGGAGTACCGTAGTCGTGTAGGGTGCTTAACACCTTCCCTCCGCGAAATCAACCCCCGGATCCATAATCTCATAAGGGTTTTTACTTACTTTTCCCCTTCCCACAAATAAAAGTTAAGAGTTCAAAGATTGAAGATTCAAAACCAATTAATGGATTGATACCCGAAAATGAGGAGCACAAGTAGGAAACCAAGTGACGTTTAACAAAGTGTTCCGCACCTGAGAGCCACCGCCATAAAAAATGAACTGAGAATAATGATCCGAGACATCGAACGGGGTGACCATGGAAATGTCAACCCAACGAAGAATACAATTCCACACCAATCCATAAAAAGAGCAATGTAAAAAATAAATGATTGGCAGTTTCCAGAGAGCCGCATCCAGAAGCGCACATACAAGAATTATTATCTATAACGTTACGCTGAAGCAAGTTATCTTTGGTTGACAATCTATTCCGAAACAGACGTCAAGCGAAGACCACAACCTTTAAATAAAATATTTTATATTTAAATATTAATTTTTTAAAAAAATTTGACATAAAGTTAAGTATACTAGAAACGCAAAAATGAAAAAGATATGAAAATAAGGAAATTTTAAAGCTTCATGCCTAATTGTTTAGGTAATTTTTTTTTTGGGTCTCGTTAACCAGTGCCCTAAGGGCAATGGTTAAGGAATCTATAAGTAGAAATTTTGTCTTGAAAAAGTGAGCTGTTACAATTGACCAAGTAATAATTACACTACTTTTTATTAAAAAACTTACTTATTTTGGTTGTTTAACCATTGCCCGGTTAACATTCAAAACACTGATAAAATTTAGTTTATAAAGTATGAAAAACTATTTGGTTTAAAAAGTATGAAAAACTACGAAGATCATTATCTCAGCGTCTTTGTTGTGCCCTAAGAATGCCAAAATCGCAAATGCGGTTGAAGAAAAAGAAGACATTTTCCTCCACAAGTTCCCTGAACCAGTGATAACTCTTTCCTTCCAACCAAAGACGCCGTTGGCACATCTGTCTTATCCAAAACATGGGAACACCGTTGGAATTCCCTTACCAAGCTCTCCTTACACGATCAATTTGTTAGGCTTCGAAGAAAACGAAACTTTGTTAGATTTGTTGGTATAATCATGGACAACTTTTCTCTTTTCCTCTTTGGAAGGTATGAAACATCCCTTCTGGATACATGGTTCTCTAACATCTTCAAGTTAAAACTCTTGGAATCCATTCACATTTTCAACTCTCATTGTCTGGTCTTGTAACTCGTTCACTTTTCAAAAATTCCATGTTAGCTGAAGAATTTGAATTGCATACTGATTTGATTTCCACCATCAAAGTTCCCATCATGTCCATGTCAACCAAAGAATTGGAATCACTGACTAATTCAATTTCCCTCAATAATGTTCCCTCTACTATCTTTATAACATGCGCCTCTACTTGAAACCATTTCCATTCAACATGACTTTTATGTGCCTGATGATGATAGCAACCTTTGTATCACTTTCTGTGATTCTTTGCATCTGAACAATATAACTTATTGCTTTGTTTTTAGTATTTTCAGCCTATTCAGTAATGCAAAGTTTATCCAATTCGAGGCATCAAAGGTAAGCATATTGTTTAGCCTTTTTAACAATGATTATCTTTGATGTTGTCTAATCTTGAATACTTTATAATTTATTGTTCACAAATGTGTAGCATGTATATATGCATATTCATAAGATTATTCTCAAGGGATATCCTAGGCAAATATGAAGCTGTGGAAAATTTTAAGGAGAAGTTGTACTCATTTCGTAATTTTGATTCTGTTACTGTTGAATTTAAGGAGAACTAGAATTCAGTTTTGTAAGTTGTACTTATTTCATAATTTTTGATTCCTTGGAGAGGATGTGTTCAGATTCAAAATGAAACGCTCTCAATTTAGTATGCATGTCTTCTTCATTGATTCTCCTTGTTAAGAAATTTTCGTTTGATAATTTTGACTGTATCATGTAGATAAATAAGTGATTGACACCCCCTACCTAAATTTGAATTATCTATTTTGATCTCTTCAAATTTATTAATGTTTAAAATTTTCATAAACAAATATAATGCAATAAACAAAATGAAATGAACAATAGAAGAATTATAATTGATTAATAAAAAATTAGTTTATTTTTGTTAGTAGATATTTTTTTTTAGGGGATACACAAAATGACAAGCCATTAGAAATTCACAACGTCCATCCTAACCAATCTTGGTATTTTGAGATAGAACTTGTGTTCGAGATATTATCTTCTTTTTTTGGGTAGATGATATTATCTTTTATTTAGTCATTTATTTTTGGAAAAAGATTGATACGATTTAATTTTAATTGAATATCGAGAGATTCAATTTGATGGTTTTGGCTCAAGAATTTTTAAATTAGAGGTACTAATCTAATAAAATCGTATCAACAAACCTTTATCACAAAACTCTCATTGAACCCTATTTCTCCCCCAATCCCTCCCTCCCCGTACAGCCAAATCTCTTCCCATAAAAGACGCCATCGGTAGAAGAAAACAATCAAACATGGGATCAGGTTTATCTATAACAACCTCACCACACCAAGCAGTCGCCAAATCGCAAATGCAGTTGAAGAAGATATCTTCTACAACAAGGTACCGGCGATAACTCACATTTTTTCTTTCCTCCCGACAGAAGACGTTGTTGGCACTTCTATCTTATCTAAAAGATGGAAAAAGCGTTGGACTTGCCTCACCAAACTCTCCTCATGACTATTCATATTTTCCCACTCCCAAGTGGAATCCATTTTCTAGAACACATAACTGTATTCTTCAAAACCGATCTCAGAAAACAGAACTTTGTTAGCGTTGTTAACAAAGCACTTCTTGATACTGGTTATTTAACCATGGATCACTTTGCTCTTTTCCTCTCTGGTTTGTATGATTGGTCACTTCTAGATACATGGTTCTCTAACATCTTCAATCGAATAGTTAAAAATCTTCAAATCCATTCATTTTATAAACTATCATTCTCTGTTTTTGCTTCTCATTCTCTTTTCAAAAATTTCCTCCTGTTAGAACAATCGGAAATGCTCGCTGATTTGATTTCCTTAGTTCAATTTACGTTGGTAATGTTGCCGCCAAATCTATTAATTTTGGAAACCTAAAATTCTCCTCGTTTTATTAACCTTAGATTCCTACTCCTAACAAAATTTGAGGCTAAAAACTGCACTTGGTTTGTTGATGCATCTTACGTCATTATAAATGCGCCTCAACTTCAAGTTCAAAGCATTTCTATGCCTTATATCAGGTCTGTTATCATTTTCCCTAGTTCTTTGCACCTGAACGAATACAGTTATTGCGGTTTTGACATACCACAAATGATTTTTATAATGTCCCCATGCCATGCTTCTGCTAAAATCATTTTAAACGAGAGCCGCTATTATACAAGTTATATGTCAGATTCCTCATCTTTTTGCCTTCTCAAATAATTCAGTCTTGCGAAGTCTATCAAATTTGAGGTATCAGCGGTAAGTATATTATTTAGCCTTTTTAACAAAGAATATTTTTTGTGCTGCCAAACCTTCGGTACTTTATTTATCTCAACTTGCTATTAATTAGATGATAATTGGCTGGTTAATAATGTAGCACTAATAAGATAAATATATTTTGTATAAAATACTTGTTTGTTTCTAAATTTGTGGCATTTAAATTCATAAGTTTGCTCTAAACGTAGATTTAAATATAAAGTTTCTGTTGCAATATGAATCAGTTTTGTGGTGTCATTAGTTCCAGGTTGATCTGAAGCTACCAGAAATATGTATGTGTATTTCCAATGTTGACACATTTGTAGGTTGGCTTTCTTAGTGTTGATATCCTCTTAGCCTTACTTAGAAAGACACCGGTTCTCAAAACACTAGTTCTTAAGGTTTATAGTTACTAATATTTGATAAATACATTAATGTTGCTGCACGATATTCGTAGTACAAGCTTCATATCATGCAAAAGTCATCCTCAGGTCCTGTTTATGATAAATACATTAATCTTTGTTTTAAGAGTCTTATTTGGACTTTTTTTTTATGATTATGATTAATCGTTAGGGATCACATGAATTAATCGTTAGGGAACACATGAATTTGAAGAAGTGCTTCTGAGTTCTGCTGTTGTGCCCGATTGTTTGACTTCTCTTTATGCTGTGAAATTTGAAGAAGTTAATGGAGACAATCATGAGATAGTTTTAGCTAAAATGGTGGAAAATTGTATGATCTTGGAGAGGATGTGTTTCTCCTTTGTTAGGCTTCGAAGAACACGAAACTTTGTTAGGTTTGTTGATAGAGCTCTTATTTTTACTGATGGTATAATCATGGACAACTTTTCTCTTTTCCTTTTTGGAAGGTATGAAACATCCCTTCTGGATACATGGTTCTCTAACATCTTCAATCGAAGACGAGCTAAAACTCTTCGAATCCATTCACATTTTCACCTCTCAATGTCTGGTCTTGTATCTCATTCTCTTTTCAAAAACTCCATGTTAGAATTGCTCAATGATTTGATTTCCACCATCAAAGTTTCCATCATGCTCATGACAATTAAAGAATTGGAATTCCTCACTCATTCAATTTCTCTCTATGATGTTCCCACTCCCGGAAAATCTATCCGTTTTGAAAACCTAAATTTCTCGAATTGTGTGGAATCAACTTTAAAAATGACTCACCCAAATCCCCTCGCTCTATTATGCTTAGTTTCGTACTCCTGACAAAATTTGAGACCAAAAACTGTTCTTGGTTTGTTAAAAATCTTCGGTCTTTATAATTGCGCCTCTACTTCAAAGCATTTTCATTCAACATGACATTCATGTGATTAAAATTCTCAACCAATTCAGTCATGCAAAGTCTATCCAATTCGAGGCATCAAAGGTAAGCATATCGTTTAGCCTTTTAAACAATGAATCTTTGATGTTGTCTAATCTTGAATACTTTATAATTTGGTTGCTATGCTTTATAATAAATTGAATTATAGAAAATTAAACAAATAAATTAGTTTTATAATAATATAAATAATAAACCATTAGTTAAATTATATAATAAATCATCTTTTCAATATTTAAAATTTAATTTAGTTTAGAATAACTTATTAGAATTTATGTTAAATATTTTCATATGATGAAATAATGTTTAAATAATTGATTTATAAATTTTGAATAAACTCTTATAAGAATTTGATTTTGTCATTTTTCACTTTTTTTGAACACGTTTTCAAAAAAGAATATTTCTTAAAGCCAAAATAAATCTATAAAATCCGTCATTTAAGAGCAAAGTAGAGCACATGAATCGACTTATGCCCAAAATGCTTAGTAAAAATCTTGTATTGTTAGTGCCACAACCCACAATAAGCAATGCTACGCGTACGTGGGAAAGTGTACATAGAATTTTCTCATACTGTCTCAATACTTGCTAATATTGAAACTATAAACCATAAGATTTTTCAGTCCAGTAAACATTTGGCTTAAATGCATTTTTCACCATCTATGTTTCAAAAAGTTGCGATTTTGGCCCTCTTATAAAAAAAATGGATTATATGACCCCCTAACTTTTACCCCCTTTTAAATGGCTGATTTTGATCAAGTCAAAGCCCAGGTGGCAGGTCACTTAGGTGATTTGGCACGCCAACTATGTAATTTTCATTTAAAAATAAAAAAAAAGCAACACATGTATTTTCATAATTAAAAAAATAAAAAATGGAAGGATTAAAGAGAGGAGCACGTGAGCTGCTTCTTCTTTTATTTTTTTGTTCTCTTTCTTCATCTTCTTCCTTCTTCCCCATCATTCATCTCCATAAACCTTCAATAAACAACCCAGAAAAAGAAGAAAAAAAACCTATAAAGCTAAGATAATCTCAATCTACCTCAATCTGATCTGAACCCAACATTTAGTTTTACAGAGAAACCCCATAATCCAAATCAAAACCCCCACATCCAAATCTCAATCCATAATCGAAACCCATATTATTATTGAAAAAAACCTTCTGCAAATGGTTATTGAAAGTGTCAAGAAAAGTAATCTCACACAAGAAGCTAGGGACCGTTTTATTATTGATAATTGCAAGAATATATACTTGGTAGGCTTTGAAACAACTGCAGTTGTTGCTTTATGGTGTCTAATGTTGTTGGCCTCAAACAAAAATTGGCAAGATTGTGCACGTGCCGAGGTACTAGAAATCTGCAGGGGTAGAATCCCAAATTCTGATATGCTTTCAAAGATGAAACAACCAACAATGGTTATTCATGAAATTTGGGAATAATCCAAACAAAACAAATGTTTAGTTTTACAGAGAGAACAAAACAAACATCTAGAGAGAGAAAATCAAATAACCTTAGTTTCTTCAAGATCCATTTCATCTTCAATCAATTTAGTCGCATAAACACCACCAAAACAGATATGGATGAGCATGTTGCAACTTTGAACACGCTTTGGAAGCTCCAGGGAAGGGTTTTTGGGTGAATATGGGTTAGAGGAAAGGGTAATTTTTTCATGAGATCTGAGTTGTTTGCTATCTACCTTGCATTTGTTTATCATTGAAAGTGATTCTGGGTTTTCTTAGAAATAGTAGAAATGGGAGATTCTTGAAAAAATTGGAGTTGAATTGGGAAAAAATTGGAGTTGAAGATGAAAATTGGAGGTGAAAAAAGAAGAAGAAGCAGCTCACGTGCTCCTCTCTTTAATCCTTCCATTTTTTATTTTTTTAATTATGAAAATGCTTGTGTGGCTTTTTTTTTATTTTTAGATGAAAATTACATAGTTGGCATGCCAAATCACTTAAGTGACCTGCCATTTGGGCTTTAACTTGGTCAAAATCAGTTATTCAAAAGGGGGGCAAAAGTTAGGGGGTCATATAATCCATTTTTTTTTATAAGGGGGCCAAAATCGCAACTTTTTAAAACATAGAGGGTGAAAAGTGCATTTAAGCCTAAACATTTATTCAAACAAAAGGAAAATCACAAGGAACAAGGTCCAAATATAAAAAGTGTAGAATAAAAAGATGCTACTAAACAAAAGGATAATCTACCTCATAGTGTTGATGTCTAAAATACCAATCCAAGTAGGGTTGTTCTGTGTAGGAATATGTTCTTGGATAATCAGCAATTAGAAAAGGTAGAACGAGTTTTGGCATTTTATTACCATCTCCTTTATACACTCTGTATTTGTGATATGGAAGATCGATGACATACACATAATTTTTTTCATAACCCCACAATTCCGGGTTGCTCAATGCATAATAGTTTCTTCCGGGAGCATGGAATAATGCAAGGTCACCCAAAGTTTCTAACTTTACATAATCCATGTTTGAGAAGTCTATCTTGTACGCATCAAATACTACTTTGGACATAAAATTGAGAACTAAAAGATGTCCATCACAACTAACCAACCTTACGTGTGAGTAAGGAGTAAAAGTTACACCAGGACTACTATTCAGTTCCAAAAAACTTATATTTGTAGAACTCAAGCTGAGAATTCCTATGTTGGCCTTGTCAGTGACAACATATATGGTATTGTGCAAAACAGCAAAGTCAACAACTTTTTGTGATCTCGAATAAGTAACCCAACCAAAATTTTGAGATTTATAGACATACAAATTGTTTCTACATAAAACCACGAAGATAAATTCCTTTGAACCTCTAACAAAAGCAAGTAACACGCGGCAAACAAAACAAGAGAAATCGACTTCAAAAGTTGAGTTAATGATTTTCCTCTTTTTTCTTTTAAATGGATTAATCAATATAAATGAATTATTTCTTCTTGTCATGATGAAATACCCACTAGAAGACCCTTGATAAGTAAATCTGAAGAAGTTATTTAACATCTTTGAGTGATAAACTTTTTGGTGAGCTAAGTTGATGAAGGAAAAAGATTTCTTTGAAATTGAAGACATTTGGACAAGTAATGGTTTTTGGGATGCCATGAAATTCCTCCAATAAATTTTATGAAATTGCCACCAATTCTTGCACACATTACCAAATTGAAAGAGTTCATCCAAATCTAGCATTTTAGAAATGATATCCAACAAATCCCAGAAAGTTGACAGTCTGCAGCTATCTTCATTTTTTTCCCTTTGTATCACAACAAATGAAAATGTTATGTGATTTAAAAAAAAAAATTCTATATTTCTGAACCATAATTTTTTTTTTTGGCTTAAATATTGCACTCGTCCCTGCAAATATGACCCGTTTAAGTTTTGGTCTCTGTAAAAAAAAAATTGTTTTTGGTCCTTGCAAAATTTTTTGTTTTTTAAAATAGTCCCTGACCCCATTTTTGTGATGATTTGCATACGTGACACATGATGACTGAACTCATTTTGTAGTTTTTGGTCCCTGCAAAATATTTTGTTTTTTAAACAGGTCCCTGCAAAAAAATTTGTTTCTGAAAATAGTCTCTGGAGGGACTATTTTAAAAAACAAAAAATTTTGCAGGGACCAAAAACAATTTTTTTTTTACAGGGACTAAAACCATATTTTAGCTTTTTTTTTTATTATTTTCATCTCATAATACCATAGAAAAGAAGCACATAAAAAAAGATTTATTTCCCAATTTTTTCCAAACAAAAATCGAGACCAACATATAAACAATACAATTACGTATTATCTTCATTTCTTTAATGTGGGTAGTTTATTTTTCCATTTCCGTGATCATCATCATACTGGTGTATAACATTAGCAAAAAGAGGAGTGTTATGGACATTCTCTTGGGTGAAATTCATGTTGGTACCATATATTAGAAATGAATCCCAAATAAAGAGGTGATAACCACATGAGTTTCATCCAATAGAAGAATAAGTGTTAGAGAGAATGCTAAAAAGTAAGTGTTTCTAACATTTATCTTAACAAACAATAGAAATAGATAAGCACACCAAAATGCTCATCCAAACTAAATAGTACTAGTATGTATATTGTTATTACACCATAGAACTCCTAACACCACATTAAACAATGTCGAAAAATCAGAGGCACGTAACAAATAACAACATACAGAAAAGCTATGCCAAACTAAGTAAATTAAACAAGTTTGTGCCTATCAAAACCAGAAAAACAGCCACCAATAACCTCTATTACATTACATTACACTATACAGCTCCAAATCAATACATTTCCATGTGATTTCATGTTAGAAAATATAGTGTGGGAGCTAGTGGTGGAGTATTTAGTAGTAATATGGGACAACATAAAACACATTAGTAATTAGCTCATTGTAGAAGGAGAGTGTGGTGAAGTGAATATAATTAAACCTATGTTTGTCTATTTATATACGTGGGAGGTATATTCTAAATACTACATTCTAGAATGTTCATGACATTTCCTTATACAGATGCAGTATTAGTTTATTCTACTAGAGTCATGTGAAGGAAAAAAAATTAGTTTTTCATCCCCATGCTCTTTTCCATCATGAAAAATCAAGGCAGTGATCATTGTTTCCAAAGGATTGTTTCCCATGGACAGTGCATCAACCCATAACCCCTATTTTAATAGCAACTATCAGTTTGTCACAAGAAATATATTTCTATCATAAATATAAACTAAAGTTATCAAAACATATGAAGTAAAATAATCATAAATAAATCATTTCTCAAAAAAAAAAAAATTAATCATAAATAATAAAATAAAAACCACTAACCAGAATCATGAGCTTGTTGTTCATCATCCACTGGAATTGGAAGTCTGATGCAATAATGCTTCATGTAGGCGTTGAATCCTAAGATTAAATGTTTATGCCCTTTAAGTACCTCATTCACCCTTTGTTTGAATTCTTGAACTGGAAATATGATGATTTGATTATCATTCATGCAGGTCTTGAAATCATTTATGTCTTTCACAAATTCATCAGTTTCCCGGCCTCTTATCCTCATGAAACACATGTTTTACTTCCTCGAGAAACCCAGTTTCGTATTCCTTTGCCATGGAGGCTGATTTGCTCAGTTGAGTTGCTTGTGAGTGAAGAAAAATCTATCTTAATCCTAAATTCAGGTGGGAAGATTGTGTTGTTGTTGTTGTACTTATAAGTAAAGGAGGACCAGTAAAGGCTAACCCTATTTTTTATGTAAGCAAAACTGGACCAGTAAAACCGATCACTATTCTAAAATCCCTCGTTATTATTATGTGCAGATAACACTTGGAGAGAAAGGTAGAGATGAGAAGTTGTTACCCTGCTGAGAAAATTAGGGTTTGCTGGCGGCCGATGACTTATGAGACATGAGATGTCGTGGTATTTTTTTGGAGTAATAATTGCCCTAGTATAGGAGTTAAGATCTTCTCAATTTATTATCCATTTCATCTATTTGGAGAGATATAAACACAAAAAAATTTCAAAAAACTAAAAAGTAATTAATGATGGTGGGACCCACTTAATAGTAGGACCCACTATGTGCAAAATAGTAGACAAATGATTCTCCAAATTGCATACTCCATTTGGAAAATGATTCTCTGCAGTCAAATAGTGACTGTAGAATGATATCAGCCGTCTGATCTGTTGGAACAAATTTTATTCCATTTCTGATCTTTAAATATTCATAGTCTGATTTCAATCGTAAGGCCAACAATACTCTGACTGCGTGACTGTATTATCTGCCCGACTGCAGGGAATCATGGTCCACTCCATTTATTATACCAAATGGAGAGGATCAAAAAAAAAAAATTTCAATAAACTATGCAATTAAATTTATATGTTATGTTAAGGTACCATGGTCGATGTCATGGAAATATTTTATTATGGTACAGTACAAATGTTTGTGACAATTAATATTATGAATTGAATTATACTATTTTTTCCGTTCAACTAAACTATTCACATACATATTAGCGCTTTATATATTAATCGGTATAGCACGGGTCAATGGTCTAGTGATGAATAATATATAACAAGGTTTTCACTTTCTTCCCTAATTTCTCATCATCTATTTTCTCTCTAGGAGTTTCACTCACTCGAAGAGTGCCTTTTCTTCATCTCTTTTTTCTCTAGGAGTTAACACTCGCTCGAAGAGCGCCCGTTTCTTCACTTTGAGATACTCTCTAGGAGTTTACACTCACTCCAAGGGTGCCTTTTCTTCATCTCTTTTCTCCCTAGGAGTTAACACTCGCTCGAAGAGTGCCCGTTTCTTCACTCTCAGATGATTAGAGTGTATCATTGGTGCTTTCATTGTCGATCTCCTTCCCGTTGCACCAAACCCGTTGAAGATGATTTCAATTTTTGATGGCAGTGAAGATGCTTATTGGTGGCTTATTTGCTCTGAAAAATCCTTCAATTCTAGAGGATTATCAGATACATGGAAGCTCATCGAAACTGTTTTAGCCATGAGAGGCTCTGCTCTCACATGGTGGCTAGGGTGGTCTCACTGCAACCCTAAGTCAATTTGGGAATCGTTCACCATGCCTTCCTATGGCAATTTCATCCTGAATTCCGTGATGATTTGCCACTCCCAGAAGATGAAGCGGTAGTGCCCAACTCTGATTGCACAACTTCGACCATGCTACCCGTTACCACGGACCATACGGAGATACCCACAATGCTGACATTGCTGGACAAGGAAATGGATTTGGACTCTTACGTGGACTCAAATTTGAAGTCCTCGGCAGAATTAGGTCAGGATTCAAGTTCTCAGGTTTTGGATCCCGATTCGGAAATTGATTCAGATTTAGTGGTTAACTCTGATTCTAATTCATTGGTTGTATCAGATTCTGTTGTAGACTCTTATTCATAATCACTTGCTGAATCGAGTCTTGTTTGTTCTCAGATTATGTCCAACGACAACACCAACGATATCCCATGCTTATCGCAACCACTACATTCCGTGGGTTCTACGCCACCAACTTCGGCACAACCGTTTTCCCTTCCTGGTGAGGAATTTAGCAACGTTATTACTGATGTGACGATCGTGAAAATTATCGATTTCACTTCTCCGGGTCCGGTTTTCTCATCACGGTCTAATTTTGAGAAGCTTGTTTTATCAACTATTGCCCTGTCGTTGAAGAAGACAGCTTTGAATTACCCCGTCGCCGCCTCGCTTCCACATATACTTGGTTCCTATCTTCGATACTGTCCCATTTGACCCGGGTCCCTTAGGGTCCTCCCACCAAACCATGGAGATAAATCCACCGCAGTGTTCCTATGTTTTTGCTAACAACAAGGGAGCTCAAGATCATTTTGGTGGATGCCATAATGCAATTTACATGAAATTTGTGGCTACGCAAGATCGTGACCAAGTGTTTACTATTGCTAATGATGAATGACAAGAGTATATCTTATTTCATTTACATGCCTTCAATATCTACTAATAAACTTCTCAAAGGTGGTACACTTCTAACTGCTGCAGAGGTCCAAGATATTGGTATCATTGTATTTTCACTGTTTGATAGTGAAGAGGGTGATATAGTGAAGTTTTTGTGCACCAAGGTCGGTTGTTGTTGGAAGAATGCCACACAGTTGTGGTTGGGTGTAGTGAGATACATGTATAAAGGAAAATTCTGGAAATTTGAACAACTCTTATTTTCTGGTAAGATCTTGATTAGCTTGCAACATCAACTCGTTGTTCCTCTATATGGATACAATTTTTGTCACTGTGTTGCACCACTGCCTGCATACAGATATATTCTTAAGACAATGAATTCTTATGATTGTCATTGGAATATTGGACTGCATCTTACCAAGATGTTTTCTTGTGTATTGCTATACATTTGTGTTTCTGTCATCTTACAAAGAAATGTGCACCATCATGTGGAGCTCAATACTCTACATGGGACCCATTTGGAATACAAGCAAAACCATAATTCACATAATGCTCTTGTCACTGAAGGTGATTTTAACACAATTTATCATGGCATAATTGATAAAACTCATGCTACTGTCAAGGTTTTTTATATGTCATTTTCACAAATATATCCACAATTGATAGTAGAGGTTAATCTTTTTATGGGAGTTCAAGACTTAAATCTACATGTCCTTATGCAACATGCAAGCGTCTTCCTTTGGGATGATACAACTAAATTTTGTCCAGCTCTACATATCTCATTGGAGCCACTAGGATTTGATTATTTTGAATTTCTGGGGTGTGTTCACTCTTTCATACAGTTACTCGATAAAGATTTGGATTTGGATGAAATATCTATCACTATTCAAATTTTTATTTGTCCTTACTTGCAAGTACTTGAATCCATTTGGGACACACCAAAATATTACGTTGGAGCACTATCAAAGCCATGAGAAAATTTGTATTGGTAGAAATGATAGAAAAGCATTGCAATGTATCACCCTTAGGGTATCTCCCCATTCCATAGTAGCCAATAGTACACCATCTTTGCTGGATATACAGAGTGAAGCCGTATATGGCTATTTTGACATTATTTTGTCTGCAACTTCAATTACAAATGGGTCCTTGCATTTCAAACAATGGGATCCTGGAGGTTGTTTTCTTGATAAAAGGAGCGTCTCACAACAAGTTTCATCTTTCATGGGAGGATTTTCTTTCTCGTACAGTGGACAGGGTGTTCTCTTGACGAGGCTTCATTGGAGGATTAGGAGCAATTACATACTATCTTTTTCCATCATTTCACCTTGAGGACAAGGTGAGTTTGAAGGGGTGGGGAATGATACGACCTCGTTAGATGAAGGATTTGTGAGCGAGTAGAGTTGCACTTGATTACACTCGGTTATTTCCCTTTCCTAATTTTATGGTTCATTTATTTTCTTTCCTAAATTTACGATTCTGTTATTTCCCTTTCCTTAGATCATGCAAGTTGTTATGCCAATATTGGCTATATATGATGTAACAGTGAACTAGTTTGGATATGATGAATAATAACAAGGTTTCACTTTCTTCCCTAATTTCTCATCTATTTTCTCTCTAGGAGTTTTTACACTCACTCGAAGAGTGCATTTTCTTCATCTCTTTTCTCTCTAGGAGTTAACACTCGCTCGAAGAGTGCCGATTTCTTCGCACTGAGATACTCTCTAGGAGTTTACACTCACTCGAAGAGTGCCTTTTCTTCATCTCTTTTCTCTCTAGGAGTTAACACTCGCTCGAAGAGTGCCCTTTCTTCACTCTTAGATAATTAGAGTGTATCACCTTATGTCATCTTAGCATGCTTTGGATTTGGTAGAAATAAAAGATGGGAAGTTAGTAATATGCTTATCAGAATTGGACCTGCATGCTTAATGTGTAACAATGAGACTTTTTATTGAGGCGTAGAAGATTTGGTTTTGGAAATGTATTGGTTTATGAACTATCTTCTGATTTTTGCTTGTTTAGAAGTGTGGTGTTTCTGTACTGACCCCTTGTATGTGTTGAATTTTTTATGTTTATACATATGAATATCATGAAAAATGCGCAGAGCCGTCTCTTAGAGATTCACAAAGCTAGGGACTTACTTATTAGTTTATGCTTAGATAAGTTGGACTTTAATATTGACTTTTTTTATAGGATTAATGGATTAATGCATGACATTGGTTACTTTGACATCATAGTATATAAGTATTATCATTAGTTCTAAAGAAAGATTGAGTTTGTTGTTCCTCCTCAAAAATCTATTTAACAATTAACACATTATTTTCTTTCATCACTAAAAATAATCTTATTTGATCAAATTTTATAAGAGGTACAATGAGTGGACTGCTAAAGTGAAGTCTTTGATGATCACCAACCGCTAGTGTGAATGAAATATACAGTTGTGTTGGATGCAGATAGCTGATACGGCATGGAGTTGGGACAGTTTTGACTGGTGTGGAGAATAACAAGTGGACTTGCTTGTTCATGTTTAGAAATTATGGTAATGTGACGTGGTAATATCAAAGCTATTGACATGTACTTTTAGACATTTTGGCATGTCTTGTGCTATTATCTTATTTATTGTAAATAATTCATCTTTTGCCTCTTAAAAAAGCATCAGAATCACTACTACTAGGAAATCAAGAATCACATCCACGAGACCAAATAAACCAGTATCTATTGCGTGTTTGAGTTAAGTGAAAAAAATTACATAAGTTTATTGAAATAATAGACAATTTCTTGTTTTAATGCATTTTTATTTTATTTTATTTTATTATTATTATTATTTTACCAATATATACTTTTCTTTCTTCTCACAATCTATTCGATATGGAAAAAACAGTCACAACCATTTCTCTATTGAAATAACATAAAAATTAATATGATTTAGTCCGGTTTATTCCCAAGATCGTAATCTCCTTTTAATAGTCTCATCTTTATTCTATAAATTGTGTATCCTTCTTCTATCAAAAATAAATCAATTGGGTGTCTCTTTGTACAATTGAAGACTAATTCTTTGAACTATGTAGAACCAAAGTTAGCGGAAAAAATCTTCCTCAACAGTTTTGAGTTTGGTAGCATTTCTAAGGTTGAATTGAACATAGGGCCTGTAATTAATGCAAAAGAGACTCAAACCATCTAATTAAAGTGCTCTTCAATTTATCAACATGGGTTTCTCCTCAAAACAAAAAAAAAAATCATCAACCTGGGTCTAGTGCTTATTTTGAAACATTTTTTTATGTAGATCATTTAAAATTGTAATAAAAGTAGATGTAGAATTAAAATCAATTTAACCATGTCATTTTAAGTACAACTCAAATAATAAAAGGTTACAAAAATATTTGATGTAGACCGGGTTTCAAAACGCAGTCTACCACTTTTTTGTACTATTTGTGTGAGTGTTTCACCACCATACTTTTTGAAATAAATAATCAATTTAATGATATAATGTTTTTAAACATAAAATACGCTCTCTTTTTTTAACAAGGTAAAATGGAATATATTAGAAACATTTAGTGGCTCCACTCGCACAAGGCGTGCAAAACGGGAGCGGTTATGGTGCATTAGGAAATCCTTATGCACCGTGCATAAATCCCAACATAATTGCTTCCTACACCCCAAAGGAAACCAAACAAAACAAAACAAAATGAACCAAACGCGGAAACAAACTGAATCATCACCGTCGTTCATCATCATCACCACTGGAATCTTCAATCTCATCATCAACACCGTCGTTCATCATCATCACCGTCATCATCACCGTACCGGAATGCCAAAACCATTTTGCTGTGAAATGGTTTCTGTGAGTTGTACTCCAAACCCATTTTGCTGTGGAAATGGTTTCCAGAATCTTCAATCTCATCATCAACACTGTCGTTCATCATCATCACTGTCATTATCACCGTATCGGAATGCCAAAACCATTTTGCTGTGGAAATGGTTTCTGTGAGTTGTACTCCAAACCCATTTTGTTGTGGTAATGGTTTCCAGAATCTTCAATCTCATCATCAACATCGTCGCTCATCATCATCACCGTCATCGTTACTGTACCGGAATGTCAAAACCATTTTGCTGTGGAAAACCATTAGATGTACTTAATGGTTTCCAGCAGTTATACTCCAAAACTATTAGATGTACTTAATGGTTTCCAGCAGTTTTCGTGAACTCCCCAAGAACACGAAGAAGAAGCTAGCGAGACAACAGAGATGGGAAGCAAAGAAAGCAGAGAAGAAAGCGGCGGCGAAGGAGCAGAAGAAGAAGGAAACCGAATGGAAACGAAAGTGATGACATGCTGTCATTACATAATTTTTAGGACTTATTTTGACAATTTGATAGAGTTCTGAGGCAACATGAGGTGACTAGAGGTGTTAAAAGCCAGAAAATCAGAAGAACTGAAGGCAACAAATCGTGTCACGATTTTCACTACCGTGACGCGATTTTATCACCAGAGAAGAATGTTATTTGAGCCACCGAAATCGTGGTACGATTTCTGGTGGCGTGTCA
>Ga0228711_1004986_pt1 | contig 20265 bp, 17 predicted proteins | sample MedpolnodulmetaG_2_FD_177996 | JGI IMG/M metagenome (GOLD analysis project Ga0228711, IMG submission 177996) | Root nodule microbial communities from Medicago polymorpha collected in Santa Monica, California, United States - brown nodules | ecosystem: Host-associated > Plants > Roots > Nodule... | reverse complement strand
TGTTTTAGCTCTTGTGTGTGTTGTTGCTTGAAGACACTTAGACCTAGGATTACCACTATCTTTTGCTCCACACATCTTTGTTTTTCATTGGTGTGATTCCGATCAAGGTTGATTTCACAACAAATACCATCTTAAAATTTTGGTTGGGACTAACTCAACTCTACAAGGCCATACTGACTCATAACACAAAGGATGTTATAAACGGGCACTAAACAATAAATGATATATTCCCAAAAGGAAGAATACAAGAAAGCTAGCAAGAGAATTATGTGCAGCCATGGAAAAGAACAACTGATTACCTGTAGACAAGTTAGCAACTTCTGGAACCACACGGTGTAAGATTCTTCGAAACGATCAGAACTGCACTCTTCACAAGTAACCCCTAGCAAGGATATTCCTGCCCAACGTTTATCGGGCTGGGAAAAAAAAAAGGAAAATCCAGCCATTTCAATTAATTGATTAGTCAACTCAGACTGAATAACCAAAAAAAATTCAAACTTCAGGACTAATCACTTCATATTAAAAAAAAAAAGTCAAATACCGTTTGTGACAAATAAACTAGAACAAAATTGATTTTCACCCAGAAGTCAAAAATAAAAAATAAAAAGCATTGTTTGGATAAACAACTTATTTAAGTGCTTATCAAAAAATTGCTGATAAGCTATTTCCAAAACTACATATAAAACAACATACAATTGTTTTTCATATAAGCTATTTTCATAAGCTATCTCGGAGAGTTTATGGAAATAAGACGAAACTGTTTATAAACATGCCATAGGCTCTGTTTGACAATGCCAGATTTTGAGCTTATAGCTTAGAACCTCATATGACAAAAACTCATTTGATAACATTTTTTTCTCATGAGTTTATAACTTATTTTGATAAGCTAACTCAATTAATGTATAGCTTAAGCTTAACATTTTTTCTCTCAACTCTACCCTTGTCATCTTACTTGAAAAAATTTAATACTAATTAAACATATAATATATCATTTCATACTTATAAGTAAATTCAACACTAAGTTCACCAAACACTACAAATTCAGCTAGCTAGCTTATAAGCTATTAACTATGAAAAATAAAACCCAGTAGCAGAAGCATGTACGTTGAATAGAATACCCAAAAAGCATAGTAGTGAAAAGTAATAAAATTTACCTCATGGCAAGAAATAAGGAGCAAAAGACTGTCGACCCATGAAGTAAAAGATGATTTCAAAGCTTTAATTAGTTTAGTGTCCAACGATTCGGTTACGGAGTCGGATAAAAGAGAGTGTGTTTTGATCAAAGAAACAACTTTGGAGAGTTCAGAAGGGTTGGAAAAGGGATGATCCACGCTAGGGAGGTGTTCTCTGATGAGAGTGTTGAGCAAGCGTGGTTTCAGTGCAACGTCGTACATGTCTTTGAAGTGCTCAAAGGCTGCCATTGGAAGGGACGAAGAGCGGTGGAGCAACGGTGATCGGAGTGGATATGGCCGGCGAGCGGTGGCGTTGTGGCAGGGGAGTTTTATGTGACAGTGGCCGAAGTTTTGTGCGGCTTAAGTCGTTGTGGGTTTTGGGTTTTAGGTTTTGCTTTCGGTAAGTAACTGTAATTAAAACTGGACATTAAACCGGTATAGGTATGGATTTAAGGTTTAAAGGTTGGATCGGGGTTCAACCGGATTTAGTTAAATAATATTTTTTAATATTTTATTATACTATTCTAGTGAAAAAAAATATTTATTTTATCACAAAATAGAAAATAATTAAAAAAAAAAAAAACCTTTTACAAATAGGAACAAAACTCCAGCTCTGTCTTATTTTAAATACAATTAAAGTATTAGTTTTAAAAAAAATCTTGATGGGCTTCTGTTATATGGCAAGTAGGGGTGGCAAAACGGGCCTGGTCCGTTGGGTCAACCTGTTTAACCCGCCATTTTAGGCGCGCTGGGGTGAGATTTTGAGCACATCTCTCAAGTTGGCCCGTCCCTATTAAGCCCGCTGAAAAAGCGGGTCATAGCGGGGTGGGGCAGGCTGGCCCACAGACTTATTAAATTTTCTTTTTTTTACTATTAGTGATCGAATTTTTAATTTACACACTCCATAACACAATTGGGCCAAATGATACCAACTCAATCTCAAATTGTCCCACTCGCTCTTATAGTGATAAGTGATAACTGATTCACCACTAGTCCACTACCTCTAGAAAAAACTGATTCACCACTGCATTATATTGAGGCTTATTTCATGTTGTTGGATTTGTTTTATGTTGGATGTATAGTAGATTTATTTTGAGATTTGTCTAATGTTAGAGTCTTTATATTGAATTTATTGTTTTTATAATAGCAGCATATTTGTTAGTAACAATCGACAAAAAAATATTTTAAAAAATAGACGGGTCAGCCCTCTAGTCTGCCTTTAGGCGGGGTGGGGTGTAAGTTTGAGTCCACTCCCTCAAGTTGGCCTGCCCCGCCCCACTCCGTTTTTTGCGGGTTAATAGCGGGTTGGGCCTAAACGGGGCGGGTCAGCCCGTATTGCCATCCCTAATGGCAAGTCCATTGTTTTTTCTAAGCCCAGTCCATCTTTTAACCTAAATTATACTAACTCTACAATACGAGTAACACTAGTAATCAGCCGCCGCTCGGTACAGATGCATGCCTTCCTTCATATTTTTACCCGTGACTTTTTACCTTTCTTCTCCTGCATATTCAATGGTTCTTCTATGGAAACTTCAGCAACATGAATTGATTTCCTTCCTTTTTATTTCTCCTGATCTCTGTTTTCTTCTCTGTTCGATTCAAATCGTGTAACATGGGAGCAGATCAAAACAAAAGATAACAAATACGGTCAGACCGGCTAATCTGTGTGAACTGCCGGTTTCCCGGGTTTTTATCCGGTTTTATGTGCTAGCGGTTTAGAGGGTCAATCGAACCGGCCATGAGTCCGGTTCCCGGTTGAACCGGCCGGTTCGGTCCGGTTTTGATTACCATTGTAATACAACTCAATAGAAAATATTTGATTTTTATTTTCTTATTTTTTATGTCTAAGTGTTAATTATTAAAAAAATAAAAAATTGTGTAACCCTTTGCATATCGCGGAAATGGTATGTTAATCTGAAATTTGTTTGAGAGGTAAGTAAAGTTCGTCCTATATTTTACTTGAAATTGAACTCAAACAATTTTTTCGTTTTACGAACTTTAATAGTCACTTGAACCAAATTGTTTGGTGCCAAAACATTCTCTAGACTAACACTCTCAGCAACAACTCTCCAACCTGGTCATCTATTATTCGTACCAAAAATATTCTCAACACAGGGATATTATTCTTGGGGAGCTGGTTATGGATCTTCTTCCTTTTGGTTCAACAATTGGAGCTCTGATGACCGCTTTGGTAATCATGTGTATGTCATCGATATTCATGACCTTCATCTATCTCTCAAAGATGTTTTCTCCATTAATGATCTTCGCACTCAGACTTTATACACCATTTTTCCACCAGCAATGGCAGATTACATCAATACTACTCATTTCCGTTTTAACACTACCAATGAAGAGACGTTAGGTTGGGCTCACAATAAAAATGGCAGCTACACTACAAAAAGCGGTTATGCTTGGTTTCTCTCCCTCACGGATACAACAGTTGAATCCAACTCTCACCATTCTTGGTCTTGGATATGAAGATTGCAAGTTCCGGAAAAATACAAATTTCTCATCTGGTTAGCTTGTCAAAATGCCTCTATGTTTTATCTTTGTTTCATCATAGGAATATGGCGCTCTCAGCCACCTGTACTCGTTGCAAAGATCATGAAGAAACTTTCCTTCATTGTGTTCGTGATTGTTAGTTTTCTAGTAACATTTGGTACAAAATTGTTTTCTCAGGTAACGACTTTTTCTCTGCACAAAATGCGCATGACTGGATCAAAATTGGCACCTCAAACCCTCGCACCATTATCTTTCTTGCTGGTCTTTGGTGGGTTTGGAGGAACCGCAACTTAATGTGCCTCAATAATGAAACTTAGTCAAAGATTCGTCTTTGCAACAACATTCACAGTTCAGCAGATGTAATTAAATCAAGCTTCTAGAGAGATGGCAGTGCTGCCCATCTCGAGATCAACTAATTAAATGAAACTGCAACAATCATCCAGGTTCCATTCTTAATGTTTGCAGAAGCTGCTTAAGAACCCCAATTCGCGCTGGCTTCGGTGGTGTCCTTTGCAACAGTGTAGTTTTTTTGTCTATTAGGCTTTTCAGGTTTTATTCTCGACTCAAATGATATCTTCTTGGCAGAACTCACAATAATTTACCATGGCCTTCTTTTGGCTATCGAAATGGGTATTGATGATTTGATTTGCTATTCAGACTACCTCCTTTTCATCAATCTCATCTTTGTTGACACTCTGCGGTATCACATCTACATTGTTTTAGTTCAGGATATTGATGTTAGCCAATCGTAACTTCTCTCTCCGCCATACTCTCATGTAGGGAATCTAGTTTGTCGACTACCTGGCAAAATTAGGAGCTTCCTCTGAAATTGAGTTCATCATTCACTCATTGCCTCCATTCGACCTCCTCTCCCTGATAAGTTTCAACGCGTCAGGAACTTTCTTCTCTAGACCCTAGTTTTTTTTTTTGCTCTTTCTTTTGTTTTGTTTTGATCAGCTTTGTAACAAAAAAAAAATTATTTGATAAAATTAATTATTATTTATGTGATTAGGATAAAATTGTTATTCTAAAAAAACGTGGTTAATGAATAGTAAATGATCAATCACCTCAGAAATTGTAACTTCATGCAATTATCCCCTGAAATTTAGGTAACATAAAAAAAGCTCTTATTTTGTCGAACATTTGTTAGCTTACCTTATTCGTCCATTACCACCGTTTGGTTGTATGATGTGGATGTTAGCTTTCTACATGGAATTGTCATGTACACAAAAAGGACATGTTACGTCGCCATAGGTGGCACTTTGATCCACCAAATTCATATTCATCCGATCCATCTACTACAAAAATTGGTTCAAGTGCTCAAAACTAATAGGTACCACTATTTTCTTCTTTGAATGAGAGTCCTTGTTAGGTAATTGTCGAGTAAAAGTCCTCTCCATTTGTTTAGAACATAGTTTTAAAACTCGACTCGGTCATCAACTCAGTAAGGGTGTTGGGTCACTAGGTTAATGGTCGAACCACTGAATCACTGGTTGAATCGCATGACTGAATCAGATTAAACTGAATAATTCGGCTAGATGACCCAGTATTAAGATTAATTTTATTATAGATTAACCCGATTAAATCGGATTGAACCAATAACTCGACTACTTAAAAACTAAAACCTAAGATATATGTATTTTAGTGTTTGTATAACTATATATTTTTTTAAAGATTATAGCTATATATTTTGATGATATGAAATAGATATTGTTTAGCATATATATTAATATTAATATAATACGTAGATTTTCTAAAAACTATATGTGTATATTTTTTTAGGGGTGAGATGATATAATATTGTGTAAATATTATATTTAATAAGGATGTACTTATTTTATAAAAAATATTATGTACTTAAATATATATAATATATTTCATTTTATAACACAAACATCTAATTGTTTCTGTGGTTAAGTTTCCACCTATTCATTTTAATGTCCATTGTTTGATTTGTATAGTCCCCAACTCTTTCAAATATTGATTTTTTCGTATAAAATTTAAAAGTCAGAGCATATACGGTATTCTCTCGTCCCTTATTAGATGACATGTTTGACAATGTATACTTTGACCGTATTTTATTGTTGGTTTCGTTTCAATGAATATTTTTAAAATATTAATTTTCATTTTTTTATTGGGTATGTTACATTGTAACGAGGCAAAAAGAAAGGGAAAAAAGAGGGAGAGAAAAAATTAATACATTGATATGTGTGTTAGAGTCAACTAAATCATCTAATAAGGGACATAGGGAGTATTAAATAGTATTAATCTGAATAAAGTCGGATCATTAATTAGTTAGTATTAAACTGGTTTGTTGGCTCCAAAAACCAGTCGAGTCGCCGGTTTGTACCAGTTTATTTACATGACCAATTTAACATATGGTTCGAACCGACATAGCTATCAGTTCCCGGTCAAACCAGCTCGACTGACGGTTTTTAAAACTATAATTTAAAATAAATGAACAATATCATTTGACAAAGATTAATACAAAAAAAAGTATGTAGTGACTTCTATCGCTAATTGAATCTTACCACTATTAATTATTTATGTTTTTTTTTCTTCAAACTTTTTTGTGTCTTTATCTTTTGAAAGAATGGAAGTAAAAATAGAGAGAAGATGTTCTAAAATAGAAATGGTTGACACGTGTATATGGTATATCGATGATTGGAAAGAAGATTGTGGAAAGTGTGAGAAAGGTAGAAATGAACGCAAGCAACTGCCCTACAGTGTTGCCATATGATTCCTTCCGCGTGTCTTGTTATGCAACAACAACACGCACTTCTTCTCAGCACCACCGTCCTGTTTCTCTATCTGTGTTCCAATTCCAAAACCCTAATTTCCTCACGGGGAACACTATCTTCCTTAAGATGCAGGTAATTCACTAATTTTACCTTTTTCCTACTCTTTCTCCTTCATTGCATTGCAGCTTTCTAATTTCACTCTTCTTAGGGTATGTATGGAACAAATATTAATTATACATTGAAATTATGAACCATCAATTATAAGGAATTAAGAGAAAAATAGGATACTTTGGGACTTGACAAATTTGAGGGCAATAATGTATGCATTCATGGTTTTACTACAATAAATACAGAGATTTTGCTCAGTGAGTGGCATAAATAAGAACAAAGCAATGGTAGAGAAGTTGCAGCATTTTGGAGTAATCACATCAAGTAAGGTGTCTCAAGTAATGGAGACTGTTGATAGAGCTTTGTTCGTTCCCAGTGGATCATCACCCTACGATGACAGCCCTATGGCCATAGGCTACAATGCCACCATATCTGCACCTCACATGCATGCTACCTGCCTTCACTTGCTCGAAGACAATTTGCAACCTGGGATGCACGCCCTCGACATTGGCTCTGGTATATACTGCACTGCTTAGTCAATGGACCTATTTATAATTATTTCTTGCTTTTCTCGATTTTAATCTATTCAAATATATTCAACTAGCTAGGCATTCTGTTACTTTTTGTGATAATTTAATTTTTTGTCGTTGTGTTATGGTATGGCATAAATGCACTAGTTAAAATCATTAAGGTGCCGACTTAGTACCGGGTGATGATGTGATTGAATATTGAGATAGATGGTATAACTTACACTTATTAATGATAAGCGGTAATTGATAAGGATGAGTAGAAAAGACGGAATATTCTTGCCCAAAAACTAGATTGCATACAATGTGGATGAAGAGTAGCTTATGAGCTATACTTCAACCTTCATCTTTGGATGAGTTATATAGTCAGAGCATGATACTGTGAAAATGTGATGATAACATACCATGACTGTGTTTGTTGAAAGGCAATTAATCAAGGTTCTCCTATTAATTTGCGTAATCCCAATTCATGGTGGATATTTGTTGGTTTGAAGATGTGATATGGAATGGCCGATGTTCTATATCAGAGCAGTTTTATCTTCATTTTTGCTTTTCAGCTTTTTCTAATCATTGTTCTCTTCCTGCAATGTTTACAGTTTTCACCTTTCTAACCGTGTTTGCAGGAACGGGGTATCTGACTGCGTGTTTTGCCTTGATGGTCGGATCCCAAGGCCGTGCTGTTGGCGTGGAGCATATTCCTGAATTGGTTTCCCTTTCAAAAGAAAATATTCAGAAAAGTGCTGCAGCTACACAATTGCAAGATGGTTCCCTTTCTGTTCATGTTGGTGGTATGATTTTGAAAATTTCTGTGAATCAGAAAGATTGAAGCTTTTCATCTTAGCATGGCAATTGAATCTAGTTGACTATGAAAGTTGAATCTAGTCCTTGTTCCAGGTATAAGGGATGAAGACAATGCAAATGATTAAAAAAATTAATTCTGTTAGAGTCCTAAAAATAAACAGAGAAAATATAACTTATTTGTCAAGATGTATTATTTCCTTGAGGCCATCAAGTCCACTAAAACAGAAAATAGAGATGTCCCGAAAGTATTGTTCCTGTTACGATTATCTGAGATCTTTTAGTGTGGTACTATATTCATGACTATTAAATCTAGTGGATTCACTAATCTATGGCTGCATTATTAAACAAGATTATATTAATCTTTGTTGAGGAGTCAAATTATATCCATTTAAAGTTTTGAATTAGTGTTTGTACCAAAAAAGAAATAATGAAATTTCAAATATTTGATTAATTGTTATGATTACAGATGGAAGGGAAGGTTGGCCAGAATTTGCTCCATATGATGCCATTCACGTTGGAGCGGCAGCACCAGAAATTCCCCAACCGCTCATCGACCAGTTGAAGCCTGGTGGGAGAATGGTGATTCCTGTAGGCAACATATTTCAAGATTTGAAGGTGGTGGATAAGAATTCTGATGGTTCTATCAGCGTCCGGACTGAGACCTCCGTTCGTTATGTGCCCCTCACTAGTCGAGAAGCTCAACTTCGCGGCTACTAAGAGGAATCTGAAATCCTGAATGTCGGAAGGTTAATGCCTCAGGTGTCAGTGTTTGGAACTTGAATGCACACTTGGAATTTGTATAGCTAATGTTTCATGAATTTTGGAAGGTTTAAGTTATACAGATGTCTATAAATGGTTGGAACTTGGATGTAAGCACATGCTGTTAGGATTTGTATAGTAAAATGTTTGTGTTCTTCTAACAAGTTAGATTCATGTAAATCACTTGCAGCAATAATCATTTTGATATAATATATGAAATATATGAAACTTGTCTTCTGTTTTTATGTTTTTTAATTTGTGGCTTTTTATGTTGTTTTATGCTCTACACAGTTTTAGATTTTATTACTTCTTCGAACTTTTTTTAATTTTTTTTTATTGAAATTTGTGTGAACAACTTAATTTTTGGTGATAATTGAGTTAGTATTAAATACTATTTTCTACCTCTATGGTATGTTAATCCATATCCAATTGGTGAGGATTCATCTCAGATTTTACAAGGACCAAAATTCAAATATCGTTGTCGATATAATGTCCGTGTTGATGTCAAGACTCAACTTATCTAAATTATATTGTATGAATAGAATTAATTTTTGCAACTTCAATGAACAAACCTATTCTCTGTAAAATTTCAATTTATTAGTGTTGTTTTGAGATGATCCTTATTCTAGATTCTTTTAAACCAAAAGAAAGATCTATAAGTTATTTTGGTCGTAAATAATTAGGATCTATATTACATGCATATTCAGTAAATTGCTAATAGAATTCTAAACTATATGAAGTAAAATCACATCGATCATTAGCATATAGATTTGGCCTATTTACTTGTATGTTTATAATGCAGTCCATGGTTAAAATGTCACGTGTGAGACATCTGTAGTCAATATGTTTGTGTTTGTGTTTGTCATAGCTCTTATGAAGAAAAGTAATGCAAAGAGTAATCAATACACCATTGTCTTACAATGAAGAAAAAGAAGAAGAAGAAAAAATTATGAAGATGGGTTGTTCATGTATGGTGATGTCAGAAGAAGAACTCATTCACAAATCTCGCTTGTCTTACTCTGGTATTTGTTTTTCTCCCCCTCTTGCTACTTCACTTTTTTTGTTTCCATCTTCCCTTTGAGCTTGAATCATGGCTTTTCTTATCCCTATGCTTTTTCGGTTTCTGCTTTTCCCCTAGTCCAGGGAAACAAAACAAAACAGAACCTTTTGGCTTACATTTTGCAATAATATATATAAACTAGTTAGTAAATTGGTTTAGTTCATTCAACAATGTTTAGCTCAATAAAGCCAAAATTCAGGGTTTTTGAAGTTATTATTATTTGTCTGCTACTCAAATTTGCATAAACTTCAGTGTAAATTTCACCAATGAATGTGTTCCAAGTGTTCTTCATCTGTACAAGTAACCGTTTCTTTTGAAGTCAGTACTATTTCACAAAGGCCTTCTTGGCTTTAAGGCTAATCACAATTTCTTAGCTTTTTTTAATCACATTGTTCATTTTATGGAAAATTAGAATTTAATAGAATAATTAATAATTGTTTTCCATTTGTGCTTATCACAATTTACACACACACCCTCATTCAAGAGTTTTTGTTATATAACCCAACAAATGAAAAAACTATTTAGTTTCTTAAGCCTCGTTGTTTGACAAAAGGTTGCGTGAGAGGGATTGTTGAGTGAGTGACAATGACGAACTGCACAGAGGAAAATAACATGAGTGCTTCATCTTCAACAGCACCAACTGAGGTGCCACAAAGTTCTGTTTTTGACAATTTGGCTTCAATGAAGCATGAACTTTCTGATATCGATGAACACATGAGGTCATTGAGAAGGATCCAAATTCGTAGCCCAAGAAAATATGTTATTGGGAATAAGTTTGATGCTGACAGTTCTTCTTCTGGGGATGAAAAAGGTTGTTTTTTATTTAATTTGATTCTGATATCTTTATGTGTATGAAAAACTGTTCTTTTGTTTAATAGTGGCATAACAAAAATTAAAAATAAATGTTGATACATTAGAATTGAAGCCAGATTAATAAGTTATGTTTGATCTATATATTTTATTGTGCTTGGATGTGTTTTGCTGACTAGATTTGATCATATGTCAAGTCTTTAATTTAGCTCTGGGTTTTCTGAGTATTGATTGAATGATCCATGAAGGTGTGTTGTATATTTGGATGGTAGGAAAAGGTAAAAAAGGGTGGTGAAAAATTAAAGCCTCTAAACCGAGCCTTTTCAATTTTTTTGCAAAAACAAAATTTTCCCCCTAATGTAGAGAATTTAGATGATTTCAATTTTGTCCATCTGTATCGGAGCAAGACATAAAATTAATTAATTAATTAATTTATTCAACTTATCTTTTATTTTGAGATGTACTTTGTATGTCAAAATGAAGTTCTTGTGCTAGAAATAACTTGCTGATGTTGATCCATTTTGAACCGAACAGAAGGTACTTCAGTCTTTAATCCAATTGATCTGGATGGTGATTCTCCACCAATTATTAAGTGTCCTGGATGTGATTTTGACATCAAAGTGTCTCCATTATGCAACTATCCGGAAGATCCAACATACAACTCACGTACTATGGTATGACCTCCTGTATTTTATAATTTATGTTCAGAAAAACTTACTGGTAAAGTATATCCGTTTCTTTAAGATTTGGTTTGATAGATTTGATAACTGGACTAATGACTTTGTTTTATAAATGGATGTCTTTGCTTAGATTGTCTTGAAATTTAACAAAATTTTGATATAGCTGCCTGGTATAGTGCACCGTCCTGATCTTAATAAAAAGACGAGCATGAGGCAACCATTATAGTCAAAAACTAAAGAAAAAAAATGAAATAAGACATCTGTAAACATTTGATCCTGGTATAGCATTTGTCGCCGGTATAGTCTTAGTTATAATAATTGAAATTTGATATCTGAATGGCTGTTTCACTCTACCTATCAGATTTGTCCAATGTGTAATGAAAATTTAGAGAGTTCAATCTTCCCAATCTTGCCAAAGGTATCTGTTACTTGTCTTATCATTTATGCGCTTTAATTGTAACATAGCTTAGTTTCAGGTAGCAGTATTTGATTCTTCTTATTTTCAGCCCATTTCGAACCCGTGGAGAATGGATGTCTCCATTGATGAATGAGAATTGTATGACAAGATAAATCCTTCCTGGGGAAAAACCAAACACAATCCAACTTCTGATTCACATTTGTCACTATCTCGGGACAATGTATATGTTCCAAGCTCCAATGAGTTTTTCTCAGATGAAGATACCATCAGTGATGCCTCAGACGTTACGGATGCAAATGATATTCTCATTGGAAAAAGGTATGATCCTGCTTTTGGATAAGTTATAAATATCAACTGTACTCATGAGTGAAAATGTCTTTCTGAAATTAAGATCATTGTAACTCATTCATTGTTCTCTACATTTAATAAAAATATTGCTTCTTGTGGTATAGAAAATTATGCACCTGATGGTGTTACCATAGATTTCCAAATTATTGTACTTTACAGTACATTTCTCAGTTATCTGCGGATCAACAGGATATCATTGAGGGTTTATTCTGTGGCAGATTATCATGATGAGACATTACATATAAGAAAGAAGACAGTTATTATATTGCCGCTTTTTGGATTTTTATTTCTCTAATATTTTTTTTCCGTTTTAAGGTTACTTGAAAAGATACAGGAGGTGTGTGTATCAAGAGATTTACTCAATAATCTATCGTTATTGTCTTTCTGAATGTGAAAATTCTCATTCCAAACCATGAATAAATTTTTATTGCTAAAATTACTTGACTGTTAATGTGGTGTGACGGTGGTTATTATATTCATGTGATATGGTTTACAATTACATCTTGTTTTTCTCTTTGACTATGCTTATTCAATTACTTGCAAAATGTGGATCAATATCTAACCTGTAGTACATTCCATACATTTATATATTAAATATCTGGTGCATTAAATTTTGACTTTGACTATGCTTATTCAATTACTTGCAAAATGTGGAGCAATATTTAACCTTCAGTATATTTCATACATATATGTATTAAATATCTGGTGCATTGATTTTTTACTTTGCTTTAGTGTTTTTCAAATTAGTTGTTGAAATAAGGTTTTATGATAAGTATCTTCCTAAACACGCCCAATGCTGAAATTGTGGTGATGGTTTTATGTTTGCAGCTCTGGCGGAGCAGAAGTAGCGGATACCGGCCATGAAGAGGAGATTCAAGAGAGAAGTAACAAGGCTGCTTTTGCTCAAGAGTTGTTTATGTCAGCTTTATTCTCAGAATAATTGATAGGACAATTAGTCAATACATTGTGAGGAATTGCTTAATTACATCTTGAGATAGCTTTCATGCTTGTAAAATTTACAGCATTGGCTTTTATTCTGGTGCATGAGTTATTATTATAGGATAATTATAAATATTTTGGATAACGGATAGCTAGCAAATTGGATGGTTGGCTCTATTTTGTGGTCATGTGTTACTGAACAATTTAGTGACATTTATATATAAGTTTATGTTTTATATTTCTTCATTACCAGTATGATTTGCATGCAATGTTTTGAAATTTAAATTGGAAATCAAATCGACAAGACTTCTTGGTCATGATTCGATAACTAAACCAGATATCCTTACAAGGATCGAAGACAGAACCTGTGGTCTTATCGGTAAAACAAGGATACCAAATTTGGTTTTGGTTATTTTAAATGTTGCAACAGGGTGGAAATAGAAATGGTGAGCAACAAAACTCACTGTCCAAAGTAAAATCCGTGATGATGACATAAGGTTGAACTTTCTGATTTCAGTCTTTAATCCAGTTGATCTGAATGGTGATTCTTCATCGGCTATAAAGTGTCCTGGATGCGATTTTGACATAGAAGTGTCTGAGTTACGCCACTGTTCGGAAGATCGGACATATAACTCATATTCTATGGCATGACCTCTTCCATTTTATAATTTATGTTCAGCAAAACTTACTGATAAAGTATTTTCCCTTTTTGTTAGATTTGATTTGGTAGATTTGATAACTGTACTGATGACTTTGTTTCTTTTATAAATGGATGTCTTTGCTTAGCTTCTAATGAAATCGAACGAAAGTTTTATCTATCTACTTGATATAGTGCACTGTCCTGATCTTTAAAATATTATGAGCATAAAACAAGCATTTTAGTCAAAAACTAAGAAAATAAAATAATACATTTTTCAACATTTAACACACGTACTTAGTTATAATTGAAATTTGGTATCTGAATGACTGCTTTACTGTCCTGTTTGTGAACAATTCATCCTTGCCAAGCCTGCGAAAGGTCTTTGTGATTTATGTTCTTTGATTGTAACATAGCTCAGTTTCTGCGTCGGAATATTTGATTCTTTATCTATGTCAATTCTATGTATTGATATAACGATGTATCATAGCGGACTTTGTCCACTTGGAAGTTGGAACCCACGACAATACGACATCTTGAATGTTGATTGGATATTGCATGACAAGAAACATGCCTTTTGGGGAAACATCTGGAGACAATGTATATGTTCCAAATTCTAGTGATACTTTTTTTTAAGATTAAGATACCATTAGCCGTGCCTCCGACGTCACCCTTACTAAGGACATTTCCCTTGGAAAAAGGTATGATCCTGTTCTTGGATATGTTATAAATATCATTGTAACTGATTCATTGTTTTCTACATTTAATAAAAAATATTGCTTCTTGTGGTATGTAAAATTATGTAACTGCTGGTGTTACCATGGATTTCCAAACTATTATACTTTACAGTACCTTTCTCAATTATCTGTGGGTATACAGGATTACATATAAGAAAGAAGACGGTTATAATCCTGCTCTTCGGATATTTATTTTCTAATATTCTTTCCGTTTTAAGGTTACTTTGGAAGATACAAGAGGAGGTCTGCGTATATGATATCACACTCAGCAATTTAAAGGATCATGTAACAAGAAGTTTACTCAGTAATCTATCATTATTGTCTTTTTGAATAGGGTAGTGCTATATCTTGCGAAGAAAATCCTCGCGAAAATATCACGATTGACAATTCCATATACTTAATTAATTGCCAAAGGCTATTAAAAGTTAAAACTAGTTACACAAGTAACTCTAGCACTTCGATCAAACAATCTTCTCTTCACATACTCATTTTTAAAACCAATTATATTTAACCATAACAAAAGAGCTTATTACATATTCATGATTATTTTATCCTATCATTACAATCAAACCATAGAGTTGATATAGGTTTAACTAATACATGATTACTAAAAATCAACATAAAAGGAAGACTCAAGGACTGTCCTGGACAGTAACAACACACAGCATAGGTTTAAGCTAGAGGTGTGATGTTGTTGTAAACAAGATGTCTTGCTTTGTGAATTGGAATGAGTTTCACTTTGATGCTTGTAAAAACAGGCATTGAGTCTTATTCTGTTGCATGATTCATTATAGGATAATAACAAATTTTTAGCATATTGGATAGCTAGGTAACCGTAGGAACTGTAGTTGCACAAAAGGAATCCGAATCTGAGAAACATGAACTCGGCAGCGAGTGGAGGAGGACTGGAAGCCTCATATCGAAGTGGCAATAGTGAGGATCATGACATAGATATCTTATAGCTGAAGTCACAAAGCAGTTGCAATCACTTTTCCTGGCGAATCCAACGGAGGTCAAGAAATAGATCGAGTCTCTCATTGAGCGAGATTTTTTGCAGAGGGGTCACAGCAGCAGAAAAATTCATCAATATCTTGTGTAGAATTGTTAAAAACTTGTTTGTTTCAGTAGTCACAATAATGCCTATTAAATAATGAACCAGGTGAAAATTTGCCAATTATAAATAGCTCCATTGATTTCAATGTTATATTAATCTGTTTTCCTATTTGTTGTTGTGATGTTCCATCTAATATTTTGAATAACCAAGAAAATTAACGCTGTTGTTGGTAAGCTAACTGGATAGTTAACAAAAAGGTAGTAATGTAACCTTGAAATTCTTTAGATAAATGAAATAGTGAATTTGGTCCCATATCAAAAACACTGAATTTACAATTTAGTTTAGTCCTCTAGGAAAAAAAAAACTTCTAATTCTTACAAAAACAAATCAAGACAAATTAGTCATTCTCTCAATATTTTTGCACAACTAGTTTTTTTTGACATTGTTGAACTGTGATAAGGCTGATGACGCTCCACTTGTCATGTGGTTGATGTATTTAGTCTAAATTTTGCTCCAATTATATAAACTTTAGTTGATCTTTTTTTACTTATTTTTTTTGAGGGAATCTATTTTTACTTTTTTTTTTGAGAAAATAAAGGATCTATGCAACTTTTTTTTTGACGTTATGTAAATTCAGTATTACATATCCTCAAAAAAGGAAAAAACAGTATTGGTAATTTCTTAGGATTGATTCACCTCATGGGCTTAGAAACATAACAATCATTAAGTCTTGATTTCTGCTCTTCCCCCAGCACAAAACACTTACATCCTGCAGCCATGTCCAAATTGCCCCTGCGCATCTTAAGTAACGCAAAGTTGCTGTTTTCGTACAAAACCATCAGCCCATACTCCAAGCACCATTTTCTTTCCCTCCGCCTTCGAAAACCCAAAAAGTGTGAATTTTTGGGTCAAAATCCTCATCCCAAACCATTGCAAATCGTCAGGAAGCAAGTTTCTACGCTCATCAAGCATCAAATATCAGGTATTGTATCATCAAAACTCATCTCATTTTGTTGATTTTTGTGCTTGGTTCGTCTGTTTTTCGTAGGCAGTAGGGCTTGGTGCGCACGTTAACTTGCACAAGGGTTAAAGGCTGCGTGACCTAAGTCGCATAAGAGTTAAAGTGTTGCGTGACTTAGGGTCCTGTTTTTTGAATTTTTTGCGCCACTTTTGTTCAAGGTTAGCTTGTTCCACAAGTAATTTATTTATTCTTCCTTTGTAATTTTTTTTATTCAATAGATATATAGTAAGATGGTTGACAATGCGGCGGGTGATGACGTTGAACCGAAACCGGCCAAAAATGAAGCTTCTGGTGATGCTTTCGGTGAAGGTTTCGGCGATGTCAAACCAACCGTTAATGTGAAACCGTTTAAAGTCAAAATTCCATTTCAAGCTCGCATTGGTAAAATTGAAGAACCTAAACCGGTACCTATCGGTGTTGTTTGTGAAGGTCGCGACACTGCCTCATTTTTTACAACAAATGCAAGATGGAGAGCAACAAGAGTTGCTTGATTGGGTTCGTCAACAAGGGGTAAGGGCCGTATTTAGTGTTTGTATAGATAAATCTATTATAAAAAGGTACTTGACGATGCAATGTGAAAGGAGTGGGATATACAAGCCACCTAAGACGAGGAAGAAACCGAACCTTGAAGGCATCGGCTCAAGGAAATGTAATTGTCCGTTTAGATTGAAAGGTTTCTTTGATAAGGATAGAAATGATTGGTGGCTTGCAATGCTTTGTGGAATGCACAACCATGACTTGGATGAAAAGTTATCAGGACACCTTATTGCGGGTAGACTTAGTGCGGAGGAGAAGAAAAAAATTATCGACATGACAAAGAGCTTGACGGTGTCTCAGAATATTCTCACCAATTTGAAGCAAAATAACAAAGAAAGTGTGACAACTATCAAGCAAATGTACAATGTGCGAACAAGATGGCGCACGTGGGAAAGAAGTAACATGACGAAGTTGCAATACTTGATTTCGAAGTTGGTAGAGCATAAATATGTCTATTACACAAGATGCAATAGTAACGAAACCACTCTTGAAGACATATTTTTTGCTCATCCGGAGTCAATTAAATTGCTCAACACTTTTCCGACCGTTTTGGTCATGGACTCCCTTACAAAACCAACAACTACCGAATGCCGTTGTTTGAGATAGTTGGTTGCACCTCTACAAAAATGACGTATTCCGTTGGTTTCGCCTTTCTTCACTTTGAATTAGAGGATAACTTTACTTGGGCACTTACGAAGACAACATGCCTAAGGTGATTGTCACCGACAGGGATGGTGCTTTGATGAATGTCGTTGGCACAGTTTTCCCTGAAACATACACCATGCTTTGTTTTTTTTCATATTGGGAAGAATGTAAGGGCTAAGTGCATCACAGATTGTAAAGTTCACCCAAAGTCTCCTAAGGGTGCAAAAGTTGACAAGAAAGAATTGAAGAAGAACAAGGTGAAGAATAGAGAGGTTGTTGAGAAAGTCGTGATCGCTTGGAGAGAGTTGGTCGAATCTCCTACGGAGGAATCATATGCAAGTAATTTATTGAAATTCAAAGAGGTATGCATGCCATTTTCGGAATTCATAACATATGTTGAAACCACGGTTTTGAACCTTAAGGAAAAATTCGTGAGGGCATGGACGAATAAAGTCTTGCATCCAGGGTGTAGAACCACCAACATTGTTCAATCGGCTCATGGAGTGTTGAAAAAATATTTGAGGAGTAGCGTTGGTGATTTGGCATCATGTTGGGATGAAATAGACAAGATGTTGGCCGTGCAATTCGGTAAGATACAAGGAAGTTTTGGGAGGAACAAAACAGTCTCGGAACACAAATACAAAAACATCAAGATGATGAGAGAGTTGAAGGGTTATTTATCTAGACGGGCATTGAAATTTATCTATGATGAATTGAAACGCTCCAAGACATTCACTTTGATAAGGAAGATTGTGGTTGTGTGCAAAAGACATCGTACAGGTTACATTGTGCGTGTATTATTGCCATGAAGAACAACCAAAAATTGCCTCTTGTCTTGGATGATATATACCCTCATTGGAAAAGGTTAAGTCTACAAGGAGAAGAGATTGATGATGATTTTTCCGTGATGGAAGAGTGAAATGGCATTCAAGAACGTCTCAAGACAAGCCCTTACAATATGAAACTCTACATCAAAGAGATGATGCGTCAAATAGCATTTCCGGAAACCACAAATTTGTGTCCATTCAAGAAAGGCGGTAACCAAGGGAGCACCTAAAATGAAGAGGACTACACTCAAAGTGTCATCAACGGGTCGAATCCCCTCTATGTGGGAGACTATTGATTCTCAAAATCCGGATAGTCAACCTTCACAACCAAAGAGGTCACTTCCAAAAAGGAAAGATGCACGCCTTGGCACTTACTCCCGCTCACAAGCTTCATCCTCTACTTCGAAACCGTTTCGGAATATCCCATATATTTCACAAATTCCAAATATCATGAGGCCTTTTGTTGAAGAAATTGTGAATGTTAAAGGGGATGACCGTTGTGGATTCCGGGTGGTAGCTAGGCACTTGGGGATGGATGAGGAAGGTCATGTATTGGTTCGTCAAGCACTTATTCAAGAGTTGAGAAATCATAAGAGTGACTACATGCCGATATATGACACGGAGGAGCGTTATAACAAAATCTTGAATGGTTTATACCCTCCAAAATGTACAAGTGGTATTGCGCCAGTAGATAAGTGGTTGACCACTCCGGATATGGGTCACATTATTGCTTCTTGCTACAAAAGACTTGTTGTTCTATTGACTTTGCCCGAAATGGGTGGTGTATGTAAGACATATTTTTCAATCCGAAGTGCTCCACCACTTAATCCACATGCCAACATCATGTGTCTTTGCTTAATTCCCGACCACTATCTTCATGTTATTTTGAAGGAAGGTTGTCCGTTATCACCGAGTTGTAAGGAGTGGATGAACAACAAGATTGGTGAGGCGGAGAATTGGCATTTTGTGTTTTTGGATAGACAAAACGCCTTCAATGAGCTCATGTCTAAGGAGGCAAAGCCGCCAAAGAAACCAACAATGAGCACAATCCAATTGTTTGTGATAATACTCCCACTCCGGAAAAAAAGGAACAAGAATTTGAAGTCATGGAATACATGGAAGAAGAGGTAAATTTAGGAATGTCACTAGACTTCTTAGATAGATTATAGGTTATGACACTTTTTGGTCAGTCGGTGTTCGTCCTATTTTTTGATGGTATTACACCCCGACGTATTTTTGGATGGTCGGTTATGTAATTTGGATATTTGTGGCCAATATGTATCTAATATTATATATTATATAAATATATGAAATGAAATATTTTTTTGGTGGCTGGTTATGTCACACCAATTATTGCTCGCATTACTTTGTCTCTAATTATTCAACTATTTATGTTATCTCATATTTGTTTTTTATTATATTTTTGTGAAGTGAAACATGTCTGAAGATGCAGAAGATCCGGTTAAACTTGAAGTTCGTTATGTAGATGTGAAAAAGAGGGTTTGGTTCACTGTAAACCCCACCGACAAGTTGGACGAGTTGAAGGCAAAACTTGACGTCTCCTTTATCCAAATTGGTTCAAATCATAGAACACGTGATGTGATAGTAAATGTGTCAGGCCTGGACTTGGGGGAGGATAAGGAAGAGAACTTCTTGAAGACCGTATATTATCCACAACTTCTTAAAGATGATAGCGACGTTAATTACATGTTTAGGTTAATGGTTGAGAATAACACTTTCTATCTTTTTGTCCGATCCGTTGAAGTGTAATATTTATTTAAGTGTAATAGTGTAATGTTTTCCAAATTTGTGTCCGTATTGTTGAATTTTAATGAATTTGTGTTTATGTAATTTAACGATGAATTTGGGTAATTTTGACCGTTTATGTGAGATTATGTAATTTTAGAAATTTATGGACAAATTTGTGTAATTTGGATCGTTT
>Ga0228711_1004985_pt1 | contig 20266 bp, 19 predicted proteins | sample MedpolnodulmetaG_2_FD_177996 | JGI IMG/M metagenome (GOLD analysis project Ga0228711, IMG submission 177996) | Root nodule microbial communities from Medicago polymorpha collected in Santa Monica, California, United States - brown nodules | ecosystem: Host-associated > Plants > Roots > Nodule... | reverse complement strand
AAAAAAAAAAAAAACTAAGAAAGTCTGAAGTTGAAGGTGCCGCCTCAGTACCCTTTTCATCAAAAGGGGGTTTGGGTTTGGTATCTCAGTTTCTGTCTTCGTCTTCTTTCTCTTCTTCCTCTTTCTCTTTCCGTCCCTTCAAATTGGATTGGGTTTTTTCCTACAGTGGCAGAGCTTTCATGATTTATACTTGATATGAGCCCCTCAACCTTCTGATTTTCTTCTATGAGTATTAGTTTATTTAGTTATTTTTGGTATAAAAAAATTGTTCTTTTATTGTTAGAATTTTTTTTGCATTGATTTTATTGTGGATTGGGAAACAGTTTTGTTGTTTTTTTGAAGTTATAGTGCCTATAGAAAAAGCATGAATATAGTTACTACATGTTTTTTAATATGTGCCCCTCAACCTTCTCATTTTCAATTTTTGTGATTATTGTTTTACAAATTTGTTTTGTTCAGAAATAATTTTATTTTGCATGAGAAACATTTTTGTTGTTTTCTCGTTGAAGATTTAATGCGTACATGAAAAGCTTGATTATAGCTCATGTTTGTTCCAATTTCCCCCAACCTAACCAAACTGGGGTTAACACTAGCGTCTTTAGTTTTTATGCCCGATTAATTGACGTATTCAATTAGTCGAGCGTGAAAACTACAAATGCTACGTGTTGAACCGGGTTTAGTTAGGTTGTTGAAGATCGAATCAAACCAATCAACCGTTAACATGTTTTTGTGTGTTTTGTTGTAATTGGGTAGCGGCGGCTAGATAACGATAGAGATGGAATCCACATATATTGATTTTTTTGTCTTGCCATTCTACTAATTCCATCTCACATATTCTTATTTGTTTGTATATGCTTATTTAAATTTAATTGTTTTATGTATTGTTTATTTTGACAGATAATTAAGGGTTTTATTATAATAAGGAAGAAGACATAAAGTAGTATGCAATATGCATATGGATACTGTGTTTGGAATCAATTTGCTGTATTTGCAATTTTTTTTATTCTCTTTTAATAATTGGATAAAGTTATGAGCTTTCGCACACTTGTATGTTAATACTGAGGTATGTGTGGATGGTATGGAATTGCATGTTTTTAGGAATAGAATTGCATGTTATGTATTGATCCTAAGAATTTGGTGAGACTTGATGGCATTGATAAGCTGTTACAGTGTGAACTCGGCGTAATACTTAGCCGGAGCATACGTGTAACTCTGAAAGTGTCAAGCTTCAAAAATGTTTTTACCTAATTTCTTGAGAGTTGAATGCATCCACCATCTCCTACATTACCTTTGTTTACATTTTTGTTGAATCAGTTCAAATTGGGAAGTGAACATTGAATTGAAACATTTGTTGATGCTCAATTAATCCTCTTCAATTGCTCCCTTCAATTCAATATATTTGAAGTTATATAAGCAAGTTATCACAGATATGTGTTCACTGATTTCAATGTAGTACTAGATATGAAATGTGAATGCAAACTAAATAAATCTTAGAGTAAAGTGTACAAACCAAGTAAATCTCATTTCTCAGTATTATAACTTATAGTTTAAGCCTCAATTAGTTTTGCTTAGAGTTGAATCTCTAGAATGGACCAAGTCAAAACAGGTTTTGGCTGATATGAGATGCATAACTGAATTATCCTTGGATTGCAAGATAAGGGATGATTGAAGTTGGATATCTTTATTTGTCTCCGATTTGTTTTCAGATTTTTTTTTTGCTCGTCACCCGGATGCAGCAACTATGGTTACAGTACAGGAATAGTTTGTCGTGCAGAATTTAACCAATTTATTCTTTTTAAAATCTGCAAGCAAGAAATAGTTTATATTGATAGCAAGTCTTACATGGGCACATGATTTGTTGTTCATTATATGTGTGGGTTAGATTCATTGTTCATTGTTTTCAGCTGTTTTGCCGAAGGTAGAAAATGGGGCGATGATTACAATGAGAGAGGTCTTTAGTGGGAAATACCCAATTTAATCGGAAAATCATAACCCAACTTCTATCAGAGTTAGGATTCTCTCCATTTATCAATATCAACAAAAACATGAAAAGAAAAAGAAAATAATGAAGGTTAGAACTTGAAGGTGCCACCGTACCCTTTTCACCAAAGGGGGTTTGGCTTTGGCATCTCATATTCAATCTTCCTCTTCTTTCTCCTCTTCCTCTTTCTCTTACAGTCCCTTCAAATTGAATTGGGTTTTTTCCCGCAGTGAGAGATTTCATAATTTACACTTGATATGAGCCCCTCAACCTTCTGACTTTCCTTTATTATGATTAATAACTTATTTGTTTTTTTTTTGTGCACTGATTTTATTTTGGATGGGGAAACACTGGCATGTTGTTTTCTCGTTGAAGATTCAGCACTGACAGAAAAAGCTTGATTGTAATAGCTACTGCTTGTTTTCTGGCGAACATGTTTTTCAGAAACAATATGTTGGATTTGTTGTAATTGGGCAGCGGCCAGACAACCATAGAGATGGAATCCACATATGTTGAGTTTTTTCTTGTCTCACCATTCTACTAATTCCATCTCACATTTTTTCTTATTTGTTATCTCCTAATTAAATTTAATTGTTCATTTTGATGTAATTTCTGTTATTTTGACATAAACCTTTGCGGTTTTATAATGAGTTAATTAGGAAGAAGACATAAAGTAGAATGATATGGGTACTGTGTTTGGGATCTAAATGATGCATTTGCACTCTTTTTTTCTTTCTTTTAATTTATTTGATTTGATATAAATTAAGAGCTTTTTCTCTTATGTGTTAACCAATACAAGAGGAAGGTATGTGCAGATGGGATAGAATTGCATGTTAGTATTTGATACTGAGAATTTGGCGAGACTTGATGACACTGTATACTTTGTGTTTGTGGCTTGTTATATTTATTTAATAATATAAGTTGTTTACCTAGGTACATGAAGTAGTACCTGCCAGAGCATATATTGCAATGGTGATAGTCTCTGCTTAAGAAATGTTTATGCGGAATAATGTCTTGAAAGTTGAATGCATGAACCATCCTACATTGACCTTTTTGTTTACATTTGTTGATCTTTCCCTAATAGAAATGTGGGATGCTGTATAAGTGTGAGTTGTATTCTTCTACCAAGGCTTTTAGGGTTTTGCCAGTTTTGCTGAGCCTAAAGATTAGGGCAGTGATTAGAATGAGAAAGTTGTTTACCTGTTATTGAAGGTGTGGCAACTCCAATGGTTTCAATGCAGCAGATGTGAATACTTAATAATAATCAATGTTCCTGAGAATGGAAAGGCAATGGTATAGACATTCATGATAAGCAATGTTCCTAAGAATTCAGTGAGATATTGGTGAGTCTTTACAGTGTGAGCTTTGTGTTGTGGCATATTGGATTGAGGAATTTGTCAAGGGCTGTTTGTGTACCATTTTTTAAGTTAAAATCATGTGGTGGTTATAGAAAAACATATCATTTGTTTGTTACTGTATATACAAGCAAGTGCTGTACTTTGCCTGTCTTTGTTCTTGCATGAAATGATGGATATACTGCGTCTTTGCCATTGGGTGAGCGTTGATTATGTTTTTGAGGTGCTGCTTCAGATATCATGCAATGCACCTCTGGTTAAGTATTTATTCAATAAGTTATTCTAGGAAAAGGATATAAACATTTACAAGTTAACAAGTTAAATGTTGAACTTGCTGAATTAAGTTTCAGCTAATGGCCAATGCTCTATTCTGTATAAAGCGTGGTTAGATTCATTGTTCATTGCTTTCAGCTGTTTTGCTGAAGGTAAAAAGAAAGGGGCGATGATTATAACGAGAGAGGCCTTTAGTGGGAAATAAACCCAATTCAATCGGAAAATCAGAACCATCGAAGTTAGGATTTGCTCCATTTACCAATATCAACGAAAAGTGAAAAGAAAGTGAAAGCAAAGCAGGTCAGAACTTGAAGGTGCCGTCACACCCTTGTCACCAAAGGGTTTTGACTTTGGCATCTCGGATTCTGCCTTCGTCTTCTTCCTCCTCCTCTTCTTCTTTCTCTTACCGTCCCTTCAAATTGTATTCAGGTTTTTCCCACAGTGACAGATCTTTCAAAGTTTACACTTGATATGAGCCCCTCGATCTTCTGATTTTCTATTGTTACGATTATTTTAACTTATTTCTTTTAAAAATTTATTTTGTTCAGAGTTGCTGTTTCTTTTTTCTGCACTGATTTTGTTTTGGATGAGGAAACACTTTTCCTGTTTTCTTGTTGAAGATTTAGTGCGTACAGAAAAAGCTTGATTATAACTGCTGCTTGTTTCTGTTTTTTTAGAAACATTGTGTGTTTTAAGAAACATAGGGATGGAATCCACAGATGTGGCGTTTTTTTTTTGTCTCACACTTCTACTGATTCCATATCACATTTTCTTATGTTTAAGTGTTCATTTTGATGCAAGTTAACAATTTTGATGTGAATTTCGGGGTTTTATAATAAGGAAGAAGACAGTATTATGGAATCAATTTGCTGCTTTTTCATTTGCACTATTTCTTGCTCTCTTTTAATTTAATAATAATTAATAGCTTTCACATTTTTCTATTAATCAAAATACTGAATAAAGTTATGTGGGGATGGTATAGAGTTGCATCCTAATATTAAGTTGTTTAGCATATGTGCAATGATAGTGTTCGCTTAAGACATGTTTATACCATCTCTTACATTAATTTTTATAAATGTTTGTGCATTAAGTTCAAATTGTGAACCAAACATTGGATTGAAACGTTTGTAGATGTTGATGCCTAATTAAGACTGTTCAATCGCCCCCTTATTATTGAAGGTGTGGAACTTCGTTTTGATGCAGCAGATATATGAATACATTATTAAAGAAATCTTTAGACAAAAGACCTAATAAATCACGGTTTTCAGTATTGTGAGGAGGTGAGCTGGAAGCATAATACAGGGGTTGTTCTGTTTGCAATAAGTAACTGCTTGGTTAGAAAACATTAGATAATGATGCTGTAATTTTTATACTAATCATGTTATAGGAGGTTGAGAGACGTAGAGTGCTGTAATATATCCTCTTAGCAAGCTGATTGATCCGGAGTTTGTGATTGTACTATTTGTAGATTTCTTTTTATAAGTAGTGATTGATATAAAAAAATTGTTCATTTTTTTATGGTCTCTGATTGGGGTTTTTTTAGCCGATGGTGCTATGAGATAATTTTTTTCGGGTTGCTAGTCACCCTTCTACATAAACTATGGTTACATGAATAGTTTGGTTGTTTGATTGAGAATTGGAGTGTTTCATGTAAATGTGTAGCTGGCTTGCTTTTTTTGTGTGGAAACAACTTTGCTGACAATTATTTGTTTGGTCAGAAGAGTCCTCCAAATATTTTAATCTTGTATTGGTAATCATTTTCAAGATTTTTAGAAATAGAGAAAAGAGGATAGGCTCATTCGATAATAAAGATAGGGAAATTTCCTATAAGGAATTGAGTGTGAGAGCCAAATGAATTGAAAGATTCATGTTTGGTTGCTGTAATTAATCTTCATCGTACGAACAATGCTAGTACCAGCGTTATTTTTTTTTATTTTTTTTTTGTAGGGTAAATTTAGGAAATGGTTTTGCAATCTTCTGTTAAAAAAGTAAAATGATAAAAGGATGATGAAGGTGGAGTTAGAGCTGCAAACTTGTGTTGATTGTGGGAATACTACATAAAAGACCCAGCATGACATCAATTCCAATTTGTCACAATTGATGGCAGAAAAAGGGTATGTTTTTGTTTAACTTAACATATTGTTCTCTTGATTCATTTCATGTCATTTTAAATCAATTTTGTTTAAACTCTTACTTATCTTCACTACCGCTTTAAAAAGACTTGATGGACCCTTTTTTCTTAGTATTAGAACTATTTGGCATTTTGAACATGTAATTTAAGGGCATTTGATCCTTTCACTCTAGGATCTAGATTGAATTTACGGGCATTTGATCCTTTAAAAAGACTTGTTGGAACCTGTTCCTGGTGATTGTAACTTGGGATGGCCTTATCTTGTACTCCTTTGCATTTATCCACATGAAAAAGGGGGATATAAAGATTCACTATTCAATTTTATATTAAATATCAATGGAAACACCATATATTTTTGCTTTGGTCATGTACATCTTTTAGTCCTTCAAGTTAGATGTTTGTAACAAGTTAGCCATTTACGTTTTTTGTAACAAGTTAGTCCTTTTAGTTTGTAAAAGTGTACGTTACAAACATCTAACTTAAAGGATCGCATAATGTATTTAGCCTTTTTCTTTTGTTTATGTCGACGTTAAATGCTTGATTTTCTTTTTGACAAATAAGTATACTGTTATGCATTGAGATTAAGTATAGTAAACAATTGTACTGTTATGCGTGTTTTGACAAAAAAATTAGCAGTATGCTGAACTAGGAAACTGATCGTGTAAATTTCTTTTGCCCTCGTTTTTTATGTTTTGCAAGTGCAGAGACTATCACACAAGTTAATGGTACCACAATTCCACAGCTGATAGAGAGTCCAAGTTCACATGACCTGCAAATTTATGGGATTGTTGTGACTATTGTGTTATGCTTTATTGTATTTGGAGGAGTGAAGATGATAAATCGGGTTGCACCTGCATTTCTCATACCTGTTTTATTCTCACTCATCTGCATATATTTGGGAATTCTGTTGGCAAAGGAGGATCATCCCACAGGTTTGTTTTATTCTCATTGTTAACTTGTCCTTTTGCTAGTTTATCCATGCTTTGGCTTCATCATAGGCTCAAGTTCACACATAGGCTTTTTTTTTTCTGCAAGCTTTCCTAGTTTGGTAAAACTTGGTTAATGTTTAGGTGTAACAAATATTAGTTCATTTTCAAAATATACTGTACTCTATAGCCTATACAAAATAAAGGGGAGACAGGTGAGTGTCAACCCGAGGATTCTTGCAGAAGCATATAAATATGAAATGAAATGAAATGGAGGAAAACCAGTGATGATTTTAAATGCTATATAGAATTGTTAGGAACAAGAATGATACAAATTGATGAACAGGAGCCAACTTGTTAATATTTTTTATTTTATGTTTGATAAGGTAAAATAAATAAATTTTCAGGAAAAAATGAAACCCTAATAAAAATGGGTGATGCAATATGAGTTGCATTCTTTGTTCGCCACTTTTAGTGATTCAGCATTTTGCGGAGCCGAAAGTGCAGGGCAATGATTAGAATGAGAGAAGCCTTGAGTGGGAATACCCAATTCCATTGATAAATTCCATTGAGCTTAATGGTGCCGCCGAGCCTTTTTCACCAAAGGGGTTTGGCTTTGGTATCTCAGATTCTATCTTCGTCTTCCTTCTCCTCCTTCCCTTTTTTATTCTCTTATCATCCCTTAAATTGAATTGGGTTTTCCCCAGTGACAGATCTTTCACAATTTACACTTGATATGAGCCCCTCAACCTTCTGATTTTATATTGTTTTGATTATTAACTTATTTGTTTTAAAAATTTGTTTTGTGAAGAGTTGTAGTTTTGTTTTTTGCCTGATTTTGTTTTGGAGGAACACTCGTTTGTTGTTTTCTTGTTAAAGATTCAGTGCGCACAGGAAAAGCTTGATTATAGCTACTACTGCTTGTTTTCTGCTTTTCAGAAAAATGGTGGGTTTGTTGTAATTGGGCAGCGGCCAGATAACTATGATTGGCTTTTTTTTAGTTGCTCGTCACCCTGATGCGGCAACTATGGTTACAGTATAGGAATAGTTTGTTGTGTAGAATTAAACTTGAATCATGTCTCTTTCATTCAAATCATCATAACCAATGTATTCTTTATAACATATATTTGTAATTTAATTGTAACTAAAAGACAGCATAATTTGACTCATGAATGGATGGACTTTCCTGTCTTAATGCCATAACTGGATCATTGCCTTTCTAATTGAGGGGTTCACGGCAGCATATTGTATTTGATCTTGGCTGTTGACAGGGACTCTTCATCACTTGGATTTAAAATTACAATGGATCTTTTGGTCATGTTAAGTTGGTAAATTCTCATTTCAAGTATTATACTCAAGATAGCTGGGAAGCCAATTCCTTTGTGACGGTCTTGATAATGAAGAATCTTGCATTAAGGGATGAAGGAGCTTTTATACTGATAGCAAAATTCTTGGTATAATGAGTTCTTTTTTTTTAAATGAGGTGTAAAGATATTTAAAGTACTAATTGATGCAATCCTGTGATCAAGATATAGTGATGACTTTGGACTGCTATTTGGCTCTTATATATTGTTTTATCGTTGCTTTATGTATTGTATTCAAGGTGCTGCTAGTAAGAAACGTTTTATAGTGTGGCTAAGATTTTAGGGGTAATGTTGCTTTTGTGGGTAGAGTGTGTTTGCTATGATGCTGATTGTTGGGCTATTCTTGTTAAAAGTATTTACCATTTATTTAAAAAAAGGCCAAAAAAATAAGTCAAAAAATAAATAAGAGTTCTAAGAAATTTTAATTTACATAAGATTAAACTGATCACCACAATGTTGTCTTCCCATCGAAATGAACAGCTCTGTTTAAATATTGAATCAAATTGGCCTCATCTGCACAAAACTTAACATCGAAAGTAATTATGAAAACATCTTAAACTGATCTGGGTTGTGTTTCCACTTTAAATCGGCGTCGCTGCCCGTGTTTTGTTGTTGGGTTTCGTTCATCTAGATCTATGTTTGTGGGGCCGCCTGTTTCTTGGTGAGGCGGTTTGGCAGGGTTGTTTTGTGGTGGTGGTGGTGTATGGTGGGGGTTCGGTTGAGGTGGTGGTGATTAGTTTTGCGTGGGTGTATACGAGGGCTGTCTTGGTGTGGAGAGGTCGTCGTGGATCTGGTGATTCGTTTTGCGGACGAGTGCTTTATATGGGATGGTTGGTGTTGATTGGTTAGGAGGTGGGAGGTTTTGTGGTGGTTGTTGTGGGTGATTCCTTGTTGTGGCCGCCTCTGTTATTTGGGTTCATATTTGTTTGTCGCTGGCTCTTGTTGGTGTTTTGGATTTTGGGTGTTTAGGGTGCTTTGAGGGTGCGTGTCCTTCAAGCCGAGCAGTCTCCTTTTTTGTTTTGATTGACGTTTTGCACCACCGCAAAGCATGTTGATTGTCTAACTTTTTGTCTGCTGGATGCTGGTGGGCCGATTATTTTGCTTCAAGATCGGGAGTTGATGTCTTTATGCAATCTTGTTTAGACTGACATTGATGTTTCTCTGGTGGACCGGGGGTGAGGTGGCCTTCTGAGTTGGTCCTGAAGTCTGGTGGGTCGATCATTTTTGATTCGAGATCGGGAGTCAGTTCTTTGGTTCAAGTTTGTTTTTGGGCTTTTGTTGGAATTATTTCGGTGGACCAGAGGTTGTGCGGTGGTGGATGTTGAATGATCTATAGAAAAGGAGTTCTTCTGATGTGGTTCAGTTTGGGTGATGAGGACTAGGTTTTCTTTACTAGGGTGTTCTTTTGGGGTGAGTAGCGGCGATGGGTGTTATGCATGTCGTTTTTTCAGTGGTCGGTTAGTATAGGAGTTAGTTTTAGGTGAGGATGTTTATTTTGGTGGATGTTGTCCTTATGGGTGTTGATCGCAATGGGATCTTTGTTGGTGTTTTGTTTTCAGGTGTTCCGCCTATATATAGCGCCTTTTGCTTGTATTTCTTGTAACACCGGTCTCTGTTCGTCTTGTGCAGAGATCTGATGTTTAATAAAATTTTGCTGATTCAAAAAAAAAATTATAAAAACATCTTTTGAAAAGCGGATTGTAAGAATTTTTCATTAGTTATTTTATGAAGCCCAACTAGAAATTTTCAAAAGGTTTATAAACAGAGAATTGCTCTTCTCCCAACAAAAAACACTCACTCCCAACTAAATTGATGAGAATTTTCATTAGTTGAGCCGAAACCGGCCATAATTGAAGCTTTCAGCGATGTCAAACCAACCGTAAATGTGAAGTTGAAAGTCAAAATTACCTTTCAAGTTCACATTGCTCACATTGAAGAAAAACCTAAACTGGTACCTACCGGTGTTGGCAAGGTTTTCAGTATTGAAGTAGACACCGACTCATTTTTGATAACAAATGAAAGATGGCAAGAGTGAGATGATTTACTTGGTTGGGTTCGTCAACAAGCGGTAAAGGCTGGATTTACTATATCTATAGATAAATCTAGTTTAAAAAGGTAATTCTTGACGATGCAATATGAAGGGAGTGGTGAATACAAACCACCTAAGACGAGGAAGAAACCGAACCTTGAAGGCACAGGCTCAAGGAAATGTGAATGTCTGTTTAGGTTGCGTGGTTTCTTTGAAAAGGATACAAAAGATTGGTGGATTGCAATGCTTTGTGGAATTCACAACCACGATTTGGCGCCAAAGTTAGCCGGCCACCTTCTTGCGGGTAGACTAAAAGAGGAAGAGAAGAAAAGAGTTATCGACATGACAAAGAGATTGGCGGTGCCTAGGAATATTCTCACGGATTTGAAGGAAAAAAACAAAGAAAGATTGACGAACATCAAGCAAGTGTACAAGGCACGAACTAGATGGTGCAAAGGGATAGGAGGTGACAAGATGGAGATGCAATACTTGATTTCAAAGTTGGAGGAGCATAAATACTTCTATTTCACAAGAGCGAATAGTGAGGAAACCACTCTTGAAGACATATTTTTTGCTCATCCGGAGTCGGTTAATATGCTCAACACTTTTCCGACCGTTTTGATCATGGACTCCACTTACAAAACCAATACCTACCGAATGCCGTTATTTGAGATTGTTGGTGTCACCTCTACCAAAATGACATATTCCGTTGCTTTTGTCTTTCTTTTCTTTGAATAAGAGGATAACTTTACTTGGGCACTTGAGATGTTGGTTGATCTTTTGACCTCAAAACTCAACATGCCTAAGGTGGTTGTCACCAATAGGGACAACACTTTGATGAATGCCGTTGTCAAAGTTCTCCCTGAAACAGACCATATACTTTGTTATTTTCATATTGGAAAGAATGTCAAAGCTAAGTGCATCACATATTGTAGAGTCAAAGCGAAGCCTACGGATGCAAAAGTTGTTGAGAAAGAAGTGAAGGAGGCGAAGGAGGAGAAACATTGTGATATTGTTAAGAAAATCATGAGGGTTTGGAAAAAGGTGGTTGAATCTCCTACGGATGATTCATATGCGAGTGCATTATTGAAATTCAAAGAGGTATGCAAACCATTTCCAAAGTTCCATGCATATGTTGAAACCATAGTATTGAACACCGCTAAGAAGACGAAGATTATGCACTGTCACTAGTCTAGTTAGATAGGTTATGAAACTTTTTGGTCGGTGTTCGACCTATTTTTTGTTGATATTACACCGACGTATTTTTTGGTGGCCGGTTATGTAATTTGGAGCTTTGTGCCCAATATGTAACTAATATTATAAAAATATATGAAGTGGTTTTTTTTTTTTTTGTGGTCGGTTATGTCACGCCAATTATTGATTGCATTTTTTGGTCTCTAATTATTCAACTATTTATTTTATCTTTCATTTGGTTTTATTCTCATACTTGTTATTCCATTATATTTTGTGAAGTGAAACATGTCTGAAGATGCATAGGTTCCAGTTGAAACTCATGTCCGATACTAGAGCGTGAGAAAGAAGGTTAAGGTCTTTTTAACCCCCGCCGACAAGTTGGACGAGTTGAAGGCACAACTTAACTATTTTATCCATATTGATGAAAATCAAAGAACATCTCATGTAATAGTGCAGGTGTCATGCGTGGACTTGGGGGAGGATAAGGAAGAAGACTTTTGGAAGACGGTGTATTTTCCATAACTTGTCAAAGATGATAGCGATGTTGATTACATGTTTAGGTTAATGGTTGAAAATAACATTTTACATCTTTATGTCGGATCCGTTGAAGTGTAATATTTATTAACATGTAATAGTGTAATGTGTTCGAATTTATGTCTGTAATATTGAATTTTAATGAATTTGTGTTATGTGTAATTTGGATCGTTTATGTGTCATTAAGTGTGATTAAGTGATTATGCGTCATTAACGACGAATTTGTGTAATTTGAATCATGTGGATCGTTTATGTATGATTATGTGATTGAGTGATAAACGATGAATTTGTGCAATTTAGATCGTTTATGTGCGATTATGTTGTGAAACTGGTGTAATTCGGTTCAATTATTAGTGTGTAAAGATTACAGGTTATTAATGACTTGGTTGCATAACATTCAATGTTGTCTGCTGATATATCAGTAACATCGTGAGTTAACTCACGCAGACCTGCAACCAGCGTGACTAGAGTCACATTGCATTTAACACATGTGTGACTTAACTCATGCTGCGTGAACTATATTGACAAACAAAACATCAAAGTTTTTATACAAAACTATACATCGAATGAGGTGTGAGTAGCTTATAAGAAAAATAAGGAGGTGCCAAAAAAAACTCAATCTATTTTGGCTCATTTATAGGTTTATCAACATTATTTGGGTATGGACACGCAAGGTCAGCCCATTTGATCAATACTATATAGAGTAATGATACGTCATCCTACCACTGACAGTGCAACATTTTTTTATAACAACGTAAGAGAAAACCTAGCAGTTCAGGCCTAATCGATTCAACAAGACAAACCAGGTATACAATCATAATCCAAATTAATACTGTTTTTCAATTCTAACATGATTCAATTATATGGTATCATATCTTATAAATTGATTTATTCTTTAGATATTGCAATCTTTTTATTTATTAAACGAATTTTAAAGAATGAGTTGTCTTAAAATTGATGTATTTATCTATCATGCCGCCATACATGTTTATGTCAATTTTTCTCTATATTTATGTTTTGCCATGATTTCGCGTTTTATGGGTACGCATCACGAGTATTGAAATGAGTTGTCCTAAAAAGTAATTAAGGAATAATCAAAAATTCATTTACAGATCTGAAAATTAGATAGATATGAGAATCAAATTTGAGAATTATACCTTCAATTTGAATTTAGATAACATTGAAATCAAACTCATATGAAAACATATTTAGAGGGTTTTCTTAGGATTGAGTTAAATTTAGGGTTACAAGTTATTCAGATTTGAGATGGGGGCAATGATAAAACATCAGATGACCACATTATCAAACTTAACTCAGATCGGGCTATTCGAACAAATAATGGTTCCATGACCATTAAATTGACATGAAGGCGAGTACTATAGTAAATCTATTATAGTTTTTACTTTTGATAGCAGTAATTATGTTTTTTTTAACCCTCCTAGGTTGATCTGGTGGTGTCGGCTTGGACTTTTGAGTGTGCTTCTCTCAAGGTATCAAGTTCCATTCTCCCCAATATCAATTTTAATAGGTTAGTTTGGATTCTTAAAAAAATATGTTTGTTTTTGTTTTTCTTCCTTGCCACATGTTAGTCTCCCATTGGATGCCGACGACTAACATTGTAGTGATGATGTAGCAACTCTATGCCATGCGGCAAAGTTCAATCATCATGAAATTGTGAGTAGATTTAGTGTGACTTGGATATCACATGAACCAAACGTGATGTAATCAGGGCCGACCCAAGTCATAGGCCAGGGGTGCGGCGACCTACGACCCAATTTTTTTTAGAGGGGATGGGTGTATATATCAATTGGTTTTCTAAAGGGGGTATGCAGATGAAGAGTATTATGGTGTTATGGTGACTTAGGTGGTAGCATAGCTGATATGTCAATCGTCATGATTACCACATGTCTCATTCATCATTTATAAAAAAAAAAATTATGATATATTATATAAGGGGACCTTTTTATCAAACTTGGCCTTAGGCCCAGAAAATACTAGTAATGACGCTGGGTGGAATCTTAATTTGTTGGAGTAAATTCTAAAGAATTTTATGCATACCATATAAAAGATGTTTTCCGAAGGAATTTACAAATTATGTACTTCCATAGCGTACGGACTTGCATCTTATCTTACTAGTATAATGAAGAGTATTTTTTTCCTTGTTACTTTCTTATCGATCTGTATCACAAGAATGAGTTCCAAAATTCAGTCACTAGAAAAATATATAGAACTTTTTACGTATGAATTTTCTAAAATGAAGATTATTGTTTTAGATATCAAAGAGTTCTTTAAAAAGTGGATGGAGAAGCAAGCGGTTGGAGAGAACAATGATGAAATGCAATTAAGGACAAAAACATCCTATGGTATGTTGCTGACCATGGAATAAATAGTTACATAATTATTTTTGTAATTGAATTAATTTATTTTGTTTGCTAAAATGTGATTTCATGCTTCCTCTTATTCAAAATGTGATTTCATTCTTCATCTTTTACATCAGAGGTCCTTTGAGTTATTTAATTGTAATAAATTGGTCTTTAAGTTTTTTTTGTACCGCTTAGGTCTTTATGTTAATGAATTGTAACAAGTTGCTCTTTAAGTTTTTTCCGTACCAACTAGGTCCTTTAAGTTATTTAACCGTAACAATTTGAGATGTTTTAGATCTTAAAAATGTAAGTTATTTGGGGCCTAAAAGTTGAAATTAAATAACTTAAAAGACCTAAGTGTTAAGAATAATACTTAAAGGACTGTTTGCATATCACATTGTGTTTTTATCTGTTTTCCCTTCTTTATAGATTGTGAATATTAGAGAGATACCAATTAACTTTGATTACATTTATTGTCTATGCAGAATGCAACAACATATAGCTTTTTTCAGATGGCCAGTGAGGAGAAATTGTTTGCAGATGAAGATCTTTTTAAATTGGATGAAGATCAAAAGGTTTGTATTGTCCTTTGTTTATTTTTGTTAATGATAAAAAGTGTGCTTGTAAGCTTCATAGTAGCATAGAATTTATGATATTTTGAATAAATATTTATACAGAGGAAAAAAGAAAAACTGCATGGTAAAATCATTCAGCTTGAAAGAAAACTGGATATGAAACAAAAGCTGAAATGGGAGATTCAGAGACTGAAAACAACACAATGCTTGTTGAAGTTCATAGAAGATGACAAAGATGTAGAAATTTTGAAGAGGGGAGCTAATCTTTATAAGGGTTTTAAGGAGAAGTTACAATCAGTGGAAGACTTACAGGCACTAAATCAAACCCTAATCGTTAAGGAGCTTAAGAGTAATGAGCTGCAGGAAGCTCGAAAAAAATTGATTAATGTAAGTACTTTTCTCTTGTCACATTTCTTTTGTTATCTACTAAATGACTCTTGTTCAATATTGCTTGCAAGATTTAGTAGTAATGTTGTTTCATTATCTTGCAGGGCATTGCTGATATATCAACTCGATCCGAAATTGGTGTGAAGAGAATGGGGGAACTTGACAATGGACCATTCCTTGAAGCTAGGAAGAAAAGATACAATGAGAAGGAAGCTGAAGACAAAGCTCTAGAACTATGTTCATTGTGGGAAGAGTATCTAACTGACCCAAATTGGCATCCATTCAAAGTTGTCATGGTTGAAGGGAAAGAAAAAGTATGTTTCTCTTAAACATATCATTGTCATAAAATTATTCTAAAGTCTACTTGCTTCATACTTCATTGTATCTGATTTTGTCAAACTCCTAATGCAGTGTTTAAAGCTTTGATGGAGATGAATGAATATAATCCTAGTGGGAGATATGTAACCTCAGAATTATGGAACTACAAAGAGAGAAAAGGAAAGCAACTTTGCAAGAAGAATGTGAAGGGTTAGTATACAACTTTATTACCTTATTTTGGTTATTGAAATTTTCTCCTTGAACATTATAGCAAGAAGAACTTGAGAAAAGTGGCAGACAGTTATATTACTTTTTTAATCTTTTCTCAAGAAATTACAAACCCTGCCATATAATTAGTGTTATTGTTTGAATCATATTTTGTTAATGGTAGAATAGATATGTTGCATTCTGAAAGAGGATGATTTGTGCATGGTGGCTGGTTAGCATGTATCCATATTTGTAGAGCTGCAAACTCAAGGTTGTTCCTAGCTCAACTAATTTATGATCATGTTAAACCGGTTAGTTTTATTAGACAATATTATTTATCATGTTTCTTTCTTCTTCTTTTTTGTCTGAATGAAATCACATACTTGTTTAAAGGACTGAGGTCCAATCGATCGTTCTTCTAATTTTCAAACTTCCAACTAGATGATTGAAAAACAAAGGAATGAAATTGATTCATGAAAATTAAAATGATTAGTGAAAATTTTGGAGATATGAAAACATAAATAAATAAGATGCTCTTTATTCAAATAGTACATAATACAACACCACTATGATTGAGTCCTAACTAGGTCACAAACAGGAAACCAATTAAGTCTATGTGCTTTAATTAAAATTAATTTAAAACATCATTGAACCTAAAAAAGAAAATAAATTAATAGGAGCATCGTAAGGTTGATTTAAGGGGTCGGATCAAAAGAACCCATGGGGACCATGTCCACCTTCTCCTCTCATATTGTTGAAGCCAAACAAATGAGGTTGCAACACAGGGTTCTGAAAAATTCTGCAGAAAATATTGAATCTTGTTAAGGATTTGGTTGATGGTCAAGAGGCATGTTAGAGGATGAAGCATTTCCAACAAAAAATGGAAGGGTTTGGGTAGAAGTATCATGTATTTCAACCATATCACCATGTTGTGCAACAAGTTTCTGAAGATCCTCAAAGCCTTCTTGAATAATTAAAGTTGGATCTTATTCATCCCATCAATGGGACAAGTCCACCAAAAATGAGCCTCATTTCGCAGCTGGCTCAAACTCATTCCAACGGTTCTTCTCGATGACTAGTGCATCATTCATACGAGTCAGCAGAGCATTGAGCTTGCGCACTTTTGCGTTACGGTATGCCTCGATGAATTGCAAGATGCCATTGTTTTGGGGTGGGACCTGAGAGATATAACGATTTATGACTGTTTCTACATTTGTGTGGCCAAATGAAAACACCTTCTCACCATGTGAGAATATAATTAGAGCAACATATGCGCCACAAAGGGTGCAAAGCTCGCTAGCTATTTTGAAGAGCCCACTATGGAGCTTCGAAAAAGTCACTGGCTGGTTGCTTTCATTGCTCATCTTTTTCATCTCAATCTTTTGGCGACCTCGAGTTTTCATTCGACTCGACATGGCTGAAGCACAAAAAGAGAGAAAAATATGGGTGGGTGTGTTTGTTCTATAGACTAAGAAATGACACATTGTAATTTGGTGTGAAAGGGTCATTTTAGGCACAAATTTTGTGAGTATATTTTTGACACGATGTTCTTTTTCAAAATCTACATTTTCATTACATTGAAATATTTACTTCATTGAGAGATTCTCATCAAATCTCTTTTAATATGGCTTATATGGCAGATGATTCAATGTTAAAAAATGTCATTCTTTTGTAAATTTGTATATATATATATATTAGCATATTCAATACTTGTTAGATAAACTGGATTTGGATAGTTCTAAGAATTTGTAATAATCATTTTGATATTAATTTATTTATATAAAAATTAATGAGTGTGGTGCACTATATAAAGAATAATGATAGTATCCTTTACAATCAATGTAGTAGGTTTATTGGTCATTTTTGTATGTCTAAATTCACTACTCTCAAGACTAGGATTTATAAGTGTTTTTTATTCAGTCTTAGTATGAAACAAAATTGATTGATTAATTGATTTACAACGTTGATGAACTATTTATTTGTAAATTAGGATTGAATTGGAAAACAATAAGAAGAAAATTTATATAAGTAATCATGCTTGATACATTAAACACTTTTTGGACATTTCAACTTTTTGACAAAGTTTAATGAAAAATATAGGATCAATTTGTTACAAAATAAAAAATAAAAATTTGAGGACTAACTTGTTCAAATCTATTATGAGACGGATGTAATATGATATTAGTGTCACTTTAATTAATAATAATTTTATTCTTCCTCAATTATTAAAAAATTAGTTTTAATCTAGTAGTCAATTTTATAAAATATTATTAATTTTATTACCATGCAATAAATTAAAGTTATGACACAACTAAAAATATATAAATTTAATTAATTATAATATATTATAATTCAAAGAAAAATGTATAATTTTTTTAATTAAATTAGTTTTATAAAGTAATAATTATCCTTAATTTAATATTATGAAGAAAAAAACCACCTTTAATTTATTAAATTATTACACGTATGGAAATCTGCAATTACGGGAGAAGAAAGGAAACGATGCAGACAAAGTTTATGCAAAATTGTGAAGCTTTAAGAAAAGAGAAGAACATGGTCGGAGACGTAATTACATGTACCTCACTTTCGATTTTCTTTAATTTGACATATGAGAGTCATTAGATTAATTTAATTTAACTATTGAGATTTGGTGTAAGTCATTAGACTTACACCTAGTGTCAACGGATCATACCTCGTATGTATATTAATTATGCTTAATTTGTTACTGAACATAGATTCCTAGTCAATCCATTTGTTAAATAAAACTTTGGCTTAAATAACATTTTAATCGTCATAAATATCTAAAATTTTGTTTTTATCTCCTTTAAAATATATCAGCAAGTTTTGGTTTCTCAAATGTTTTTGGTCATTTCTTTTGGTTCCTGTTTTTAATTAAACCGTGTATCCTATGGGCTTGTTCGATGCTGAGATATGATAGAAATATGATATGACAAGAAGTTGAATAAAGATAGAATAAGATAGTGATATGATAGATGCATTCTTTCCTAGTTACAAACACAAATGAATAATGTTTGGTTATTTTTTGAAATACTAAATCATTTTATTATCAAGTTCTTTTTCATTTTTTTTTTATGATGTGTGTGTCTAAACACTATTTATTTGTGTCTATTACTATAAAAGAATTCCTCGATATGATAATCATGTATCATATTTTATGTTTGGTGAACATTATAAGAAAGTTGATAGCATTTTTTTATCCTATCATTTATTTGGTGTACACTAATCATATTAGAAAAACACATAATCCAATTAACATGATTATTTTTTCTAATCAACATGCTTTGTAGAAAAACACAGAATAGTTAACATGGTTTTTTTCTTCAATGCTTTTTTTTTCTTCGTTCAATTAGCAATCAATCATCCATATGTTTTTCTCCAATTTAACGTGCATCATAGAAAAACAAGAATATAATTTTCCAATCAACATGTATTCAACTGTGAAGAACAAAAAAACAAAGAAATATGATTAAACAAGAACGATAAGGAATTGATTCATAAGAATGAACTATGTGAAGGTGTTTGAGTGATGCAATAATGATACGCGTGAAAGATTTTCTAATCCTATTAAATCTGTAACCCACAAAAAAAGTAAGGATTAAAATAACAAAAGGGGTTTAACGGGAGCGTTGTTTCACCCAATTTGCACAGCAACAAAATCACTTATCATTTTAATCCTTACTTGGTGAGAAGGTATTTTCATTTGGTCACTAAAATGTTGAAACGGTCATAAATTGTTATCTCTCTCAGGTCCCATCCCAAAACAATGTCATAATGCAATTCATTGAGACATATTGTAGCGCCAAAGTGTGCAAGCTCAATGTTCTGCTGACTCATATGAACGATGCATTGGACATCGAGAAGAACCATTGGAATGAACTAAGCTGGCTGCGAAAGAAGAATGATGCTCATTTTTTGTGGACTTGTCCCATTAATGGGATGAATATGAATATGGTCCAACTTGAATTATTCAAGAAGGCTTTGGGGAATCTTCATAAACGTGTTGCACAACATGCTGATAGGGTTGAAATACAGGGTACTTTTACCCAAACCCTTTCATTTTTTGTTGAAATGATTCATCCTCTAACACGCCTCTTGAACATGAGACAAATCCTCAACAAGATTTAATCTTTTCAGCATAGTTTTTTCTCAAAACCTTATGTTGCAACCTCATTTTTTTCGCTTCAACAATATGGGAGGAGAAGGTGGACATGGTCCCCATGGGTTCTTCTTATCTGAGCCTTTAGATCCACCTTAAGATGCTCCTATTGATTTATTTTTATATTTTTATGTTTCATGATGTTTTAAATTAATTTCAATTAAAACACACAGACTTAACTCGTTTCATGTTCATGACCTAGTTTGGACCGATTCATAGTGGTGTTGTATTATGTATTATTGGAATAAAGAGCATCTTATTTATTTATATTTCTCAATCTCTCCAAAATTTTCATTAATCATGCATTTTAATTTCAATGAATCAATTTCATTCCTTCGTTGTTTTTCAATCATCTAGTTAGAATTTTGAAGTTTGAAAATTAAGATCAAATGCAAATATATATATATATATATATATATATATATATATATATATATATATATATATTTTTT
>Ga0228711_1004984_pt1 | contig 20270 bp, 12 predicted proteins | sample MedpolnodulmetaG_2_FD_177996 | JGI IMG/M metagenome (GOLD analysis project Ga0228711, IMG submission 177996) | Root nodule microbial communities from Medicago polymorpha collected in Santa Monica, California, United States - brown nodules | ecosystem: Host-associated > Plants > Roots > Nodule... | reverse complement strand
CATTTTCTAAAATATAAAAATCAACAAATAGCTCTTTATTTCATAAAATTAATAGTTAATTTAAAGATTTTTGAAGTAGGAGTACCGGTACACCATAATTTGCAGGTGTACCGTAGAAGCTCCCAAATAAAAAAGGATGGAGAGACGTGATGAGTGGAAACGTGTGTTGTGTTGTGTTGTGTTGCGTTCTCTGCATTTGGTTTAGTTAGTTATACTTACAGTGTTATACCTAAGAGCAAGCTATTTGATACGGAGTCCCACATCGAAAATTTAGTAAAGCAACACAACACACGGTGTATATAAAGTGAGATGCGAGCTTGCTTATGAATGTGTATCAAGCATCAATTGAAATAGTTCAATTGGTTCGGAGTTGAATGATGGAAAGCCTTAATTGGTTGCTCAAACTCGTCTTTCCTTCTTCGGTACCAAGCAATTGTAATGACGACAACCAGAACAAATAATTTCTTGTCCTTCCAAATATGGAGCACCATTTCGCTGGAGAATTGGAGATGGAAGTTATTCTATGGACCACCCTTGCATCATCTTCCGCAATCAAATATTTTTAAAATCTCTCTTCACTCTAGAGTTGTGTCTGACTCTGGTTTGGAAATCTACACCAATTACCAAGCAGTTGCTATACTGTTAAATCAGCTTATAAATTATGCCTCTCATTCACTGACATTCTATGTATAGTTTCATAATTGGAGAAGAGAAGAATTATAAAATCTCAACAAGTACAGCCCTAGGTTTGCAGTGGTACTAAATTGCCAATGAGTGATAATACATAAAACAGGAAACATGTGTTTTAAAATAAAAGGAAGGAAATGGATCCAAATTTAACCTTCCAAGATGTACTGGTAGTTGGTGGTGCGAAGATGGCACAACCACCCACATCACCTATGGTGCCAATTCTCTCGGCGACAGTTCTTTCGTCTTGGGGTCGCTGCTCGATTCTGGTGGCCACTGCAGGGTCGATGGTGCGGTGTGTTGGTTTTAACATGAGTTTTGGGTGGCTCGTCCATCAAACGCTTCAGATCAATTACCGGAGCTTTGGGGTGTGTGAGATCTGGTTCGGTGAGATTTGGCTTAATTTTGGCTTGGCTTGGGGTACTTTGTGATGTTCTTGGGGAGGGGTACTTTGTTGATTTTGCTCATGTGGCTGATGAGGAGAATCACCACTTCACTTGGTGTTCACAAAGGCTTATTGAACTTGGTTTCAAATGTTGAGATATGCTAGCTCATAATGTTGAGAAATGCTAGCTCATAATTTGCTATAAAAGATAGAAATGTGAGAAGTCACCAGATAATGTTGCTGCATGTTTTGGCTATGATCCCTCTAGTATAGGTGGTGGTGTGATTTTGTTGGGTGCCGGTTGTTTTGATGCTAGAGTCTCGTTCTCTTGGTTATCAAATGGACTATGGTGAGATTTTGGTTGTGGTGTTAATGATGAGGAGCTTCTGGGTGGTTTTTGTTTTTGAGGTTTTAACTTTTTGGCGTTGCCTATTCGTGGTGACCTCGGATTTGGGTCCATCTCTGTCTCTGCTTACTCGTGCCCGTTTGTGGTTGTTTTCATTTCGGCTAGTGGCTTGATTTAGGTGGTTTGATTTTGGGGTGTTCTCTAGATGTTTTGTTTGCGCTACCATTCCACCTATTGTCTGTCTTTGGGATTTGACATCTAGGCTTTGGTGGACCGATCACTTTTGCTTTGAGATCGGATGTTAATTAGTTACTAGTTTCAAGTTTTTTGGTTGGTTAAGGTGTCTTCTCCGGTGGACCGAGAGTTGAGGGAGACCTTAGGGATTTGTTTCTATAGTCTGATGGGCCGATCACTTTTGATTAAAGGCTGAGAGTCAATATCTTGAGTCAGGTTTTGGACTTGTTATGGTGTCTTCTTCGATGGACCCGGGGGTTAGTGTGAACATTGGAAAAGGTTAAAGCCATTTTGATTGATTTTGATATGGAACATGCAATATGAAGTATGAGACGTGGAAAGCTAAGTATGTGCAAGTAACACACGTTGGCTTGTTATTCACTTGTTCACACATGTTCATATGCTGTACATGTTGAAATTGTAGGCATGGCAGTAAATAATTTTGACAATTTGTCCAATTGTTTACGGTGCCATAAATTGGAGTGGTTGAGGCAATGGCTTTGCAATCCTATAAATAGCATGCCCATGAATCATTTCCATTCATCGTAAATCAGTAACAACACAACAAGAAGAAGAACTTGTTTAGGGTAGTGAGAGGAAAAATATAGAGAGAAAATAAGTTTTTTCTTTGAGGTTTCTCCTAGTTTGTGTTAGTTAGTTAGTATTCTCCTATTTATAAAAGAGAGTGGTAATTGTACTCTCCTTGTATTTAGAGATAGGTCCTATAATTTCTCACACTTAGTGAAAGTTCTCTACTCTTATCCCGTGGTTTTTTCCCCTTATTTATTGTGGGGTTTCCACGTAAATATTGTGTGTTCAGTTCCTCTTTTCTCGTCTCTTATTTTAGCTGTGTGATAATATTTTGTTACTCTGATACCCAACAGTTAGTTAGTGGTGAAAACCGAATGGTCATATTTTGGGGTTCGAGTGGGCTCAATTGCGACGATTAGATTGTGAGCTGTTGGTTATCGGGGTTTTGGTCGGTTTGATGGTTTTTTAGAGGGGATTCCGCGTGAGTAGATGACGCTAGTGTTTGAATTTTGTTTATGTGATCATCTGCGATGGAGTTTAAAGTTTTAGCTGCTGGTGTGTAGAGGGTTTAGCTTTGTTTTGGTGTAGGCTTTGATTTTGGAAGTTTGTTTTTTATTGGTGTTGGTGGTGTGGCATCCCTCGATTGGGTCGTGTCTTTATGTGTGGGGAACGACTTTGATTTAGGTGTTGAATCTGGTTTTGATGGTTATATATTTTATTGGTGTTTGAGGTAGCCTTCAGTTTAGGTGGCGAATGTATTGGTGTTGTCAGGGGTCGCGACCCCGGGCACTCGCCCGGGCTCTGGCCAATTTTTTTTGCAATTTCTTATGTAAATCCCTATGAATTTATTATATAAACCCGTATAAATTGGGCAATTTTTTTAGATTTTTTGCTCGCAATTTCTTATGTAAACCTCTATAAATGTGTTGCAAATTTTTTTTGCCCCGGCTTTACAATAATCCTGGCTCCGCCACTGGGTGTTGTTATGATTTTCTTTTGAATGTTTCACCTATTCACAACGCCTTTGTTTTGTAATTTTAACCTGTCGATCTTTGTTTGTCTTGTAAAAAAACTATATTATTAAAAATTTTACAGTTAAGAAAAAAATAGGAAGGAAATAATTGTAGAGATCTTCTACTTATATTCTGCAGTCATGAAACTTCACATTTATTATGTCAAGTGAGGAAAGGAATATGTTGTCTCCAAGTTGGTGTATAGGAGTCCCACGTCTTTGAGTCAAGAGAGTGACACTAATAAAGACACGATTGTGTTGCAACTCATATCAGTCTCGGCATTTGGACAATTGTTCTGGTTCTGAACTGTTGATGACAAGCATGTTTTATCGTCCCTAATTATAACTTTGGCTATTTTATTTATGTTTTGTTCTTATCCCGAGTCTATAAACAGTTTAACCAATACCCCAATTCATACATTAGTATATGAAACTAGCATGTTTTCTTATTTACCTATGTGTGCAGCCCATGTTTGCATAATTTTACCTAAGGAAAACCACAACATCACTAGATAATCAAGCATCACCTAACATCATTAGGATTAGGAATCCCACATCGGAGAGTAAAGGAAGCAACATAACATATGGTGTGTATAAAAAGAGATGCGAGCTAGATTAATAACTCATATCATCTTTCCCTCATTTTTATTTATATTTATATAGGATAAAAATTAAAACATATGTCCGCACCTGTTTTGTTTACCTCTTCCTCTTGCTTATGTGATTGTGCCGATGACTAAACAATCAAATGTTTTGCATGGAAAAATGTAACAACAATTTAAAAAGAGAAAATAACAATCTCAATTTCTCCACAAATTTGCCACGTGGAAAATTGAGATTGTTATTTTCTCCACAAATGGAGAGGGTATAAAAGTATATGAAACAAACATGTTTTAATTTCTTATTTACTAATAATAATAATAAATGCTTGTGAGGAATTTAAATTAATTAACAGGAATTATTTTTTAACTTAAGGAAAACCATAATGCCACTAGTTAATCAACATCTCCTAACTTTACCAAAAAAGAATCCTTCTTTTGTTTTTATGATGTTTTTTTTCATTCAGAATCTATATGATAAGAAAAAGAGTAGGAAACCCTTTCAACTCTAGATAGGAGATAAATATTATGATCATAACAACTATATGGCATTTGTCAATTTTATCTACATAAACGCATAGATTTATTCACACTATCCAATAAAGAAATTTACATACAAAAAAGAATAATTTATCTGCATTATGAGTGTTACATTTTATGTATCTAAAGATAATTTAAAGAGTGCTATAAATTGGTTAATCATGTAGTTAGTGCATCCGGAAGTGAATTTTGTGATCCAAGAATTTTGCCACCAACATCAGGAAAATACTCTTGACCATTTTGTGTACTGACTTTTCCATTTCTGCTAACTTGAACTGGATAATGCATCAAATTTCCCTTCATTTGAAGACTTTCCTCAGACACATATATGCTCCAATTTTTTCTAGCAATTCTATTGACACATCTAACACATTCCAAGGTGTGAGGTTCCGTAAAAGTGTCATCGATACCACCAAGGTGCTCAGCCCAAAGTGACATTCGGTATCCATAAACCTACATCAAAACAGTAAATGTGGAAAAATAATATGAAATTTCTAGGTTTTGCTTCAAGATTGATTGGTAGAGAATCAATATGTTCATTTTCAAGTTGTGTTATTCGAGATTCAAACCTGGCCACGTGGAAGAGAGTTCTTTTCTGCCAATGTATGTTTTGGTTGATAAGCCCCCATAGCTAGTTCTGTGTCCCTTGATCCATCCATTGATCTCTGATTAATATTCGCTGATCCAATTATTACATATCCATCATCAACTATCATTCCTTTAGCATGAACATAAATCATAAAACGCCTGTACTTTTTAACTGATACCTGATTAAATAAAGAGAGAACAAATAAGTTGAAATGTGAATCTTAATGTTCTAATTACCAACTAACTAGTAATAAAAGAAGTTTGCAAATGGAATTAAACTCAAACAAGAATGAACCGGTTATCTTATAATTCAAAATATTGAGCCACCAATGTCTCAAATGTATGAATGTGAGATTCCCTCACAGCCATGAATCTGAAAATAGAATGGTAGGCTAGCATACCAAGGCGCGATTTTCAGATGATTGATTTTGTGTTGATAGACTTTCACGTGAATGAGGTTCTCTCTTTCCAAGGCAGTAAAAATTGAGATAATCTTGTGGATGATAACATTCAGAGAGACCTGCTTTTACAAGTGCATCTGCAACAATCTTATACATCATAGACATTGTTTGTCCCTGCCAGAACAAGATTTCTTGAACAGCAGCACTAGTTGGAACTCCTTCTGGCCACATTGGTATGACTATATACACAGAAAATCGTTCATGTGCGCTTATCTTGCTTGCAATTTTTAATGCCAACTCCATTGGAATCAAGTGATTTGCACCTATTGAAGATAAGGTATTAAAAAAATTAAAAAACTCATCCATGTCTATGTGCTTAGCATAAGCCCTAAAAACATATTGTAAACTTTTTAAAGATGCATTTATATTATAACATTGTTAAAACTTTATCCACCTGCATTTCTATATGTAGGCCAATGATACGAGGAGCCAAGAAAATACTGATTCTCAATATAAACGAAGCGCTGAGCCGATCTTATTGCTTTTACATAAGCAGCATGGATGCTTTGGTCAACTTTTAAGTTTTTTCCACATAAAAGATTCTGCAGAAAGTTGATAATAATAAGAGAAGTTAAACATAAAGACTAATTGCATTCAGTAGATAACTAGAGTCTAGAAACCACACCACAATGCAAATTAAGTTGATGAAAATAATGAAGCACTTAAGGCATAAGTGGACATCACGTACAATCTTGTTCTCACCTGAGCCTTTGCTTTGTCAACATCCTTTGGAAATCCCTTCACAGATCCTGAATCTATGGACCGAAATACCTGTATTTAATACTTGTTCATAATAATTTTTAATGATCTGACCTGTTATAATTGATTGGCAATTTTAAAAATATTTACACTAATAGTGTATACAATTAAATTAGTAGTATATATATACCTGCACATGCCAACTCTCAGGATCAGTTTCTTCGGTTACACGAACAGATTTATCACCATCAGGACCAGAAGATGGTTTGACAATCCATGAAATACGATCTAGCCTTAGTAAAGCATCATCATGCCAGTTTGTTACTTTTCTGAGCCTGAAGTCGCGCCATTTTTTGGCCTTCCTTGATCTTTGTTCAAAGTTGGTCAATATATCATATGCAGCTGGACCTTCAATTTTGCAATGTAAGTCATGCCATGGTTGCCTTGGTGCAGAAGAGTTAGAATTTAACTGCAGCATACACCATACAATTCCAACAAAGTACTACTTATGTCAATTTTTATGACGATATTTTTTTATCTGCTATGACAATGTTGTGAAGGGTACATAAAAAAAACATGTTTGATTATCTTCAGCATTTATGGTAACCACTTACTTGAAATGTAGGATTATGGAAATCATTTTGAAAGACTGTATCAAGATCACTAAAAAGCCTATGCTCAGGAGTATCATATCTGCCATCACACAGGTCAAGACCACCAATAAAAGCGGTTATTTTCCGATTATTCCCAGAACCTTGTGTGTCTACAAGCACACATTTCTGGTGATGTGTAAAGAGTGTTCCCACAACCTGGTCCAAAAGATCCAACAGAATTGGTACTAAAACAATGTACACTATTATATCTAATCTGTTTATGTTTTTCAATTAATGCGAAATCTTTCAACTAATAAAGATACAACAACACAGTGAAAGTGTGAGATATAATATCTTTATCCTACTTATATATTTTCAAAATTTAAGTTATGAAAATAACTACATGCCTGTTGCTTGAAAATACTGAGTTTATTGCTTGCATAACGCGGAGATAATATACAATGAACTGTTGAATGTTTAAAAAACTTTTTAGTTTCTTCATCATGAGTCTGCATCACACCTTCCTGCAATCAACAAAATCAATTATATCTATGTACATTGATACATGAATACAAAATTGTTATCAAAATTAAAATGCAACTATGTCTACGTTATTAAACCATGAAATGTGGATTACTGTTTTCAAAAGAAACTTGTCATGTGAAGTCCTGTCATCCCAAATCAACATAACGACTCTTAACCCTTCTTGTGACTTATATTTCAAAAGTTCTCCAAGTGAAAGCTCTCCACCAGACGGCAATGGTTTTGTTGGCTCTCGAACAAGCTTCACAGGGTGAAAAACCGACCATCCAATAATATATATCATATGATGAGCTTCCAAAATTGCATGACAAATGTCCTCCCAACATTTACTATGTTGAAACATTTTTCCACCTTCGAGTTCGATCTCAGGTAGCATACCATCCGGTACATGTGCATCTTGATAAAGAGTGACATTCCCTCCTCTTCTAAGCGGAAAATATGTACCAGGAACGCCATAATTAACACTTCCATTATCTTCATTAACATCAATAGACATATACTGAATTGAAATATGCAGTTCAGGATAAGGTTTCAAGCAGTTTCCATGTTGACCAATAATTGGAAACCAATCATTAAGAATGTTTCCAGAGAGTATCTTTTGAACAGGTATTTCCACAACTCCAATGAGTTCAGCACCAAGAATATCATTATCTTTTACTAGAAATTCAATTTTGTGAGCAGGATGAGCAACAGGAACAAGAAAATGTTCATCCCATAAAGGGTTTTCGCAATTCGGAATGACTCTTGTTTGTGCTATGGTTGCACCAGCTAGACAAATAGATACATAAGGGTCACTTGTTATGATCTTGTCTTTTCCTGAGTGTGTTTTGAGTCCTTTTACAAAAGGTGGTGTGCAACTGTTTCCCATAGTTACACATTTTCTAACTGCTTCAGTTGATAAATCTAGATTTGGAAGAGATTTTGCTTCTATGATAAATAGATCTAAGTCACCATGTAAGAAAACTGGATACTCATTACCACCACCTTGACCTTGATCCATTTCAACCTTATAACTAATTAAAATATATATATATATGATTGAATATTCCTAAGCTACATAACTTATGTCTCATTAAAAAAGGGAGATTAAAGAGAAGAATGCAATGACAAAAAATAAATTATGGAAAAGAAACTAAATGATGATTTATATGTATTGAGATCGAGATCATAACAATGTTCATTCAAATTTCAATTCTGCAGACACAGGAAAGTTCAACACCACATCCATTGGAAGCAAGAGAGAGAGAGGTTTGGTAGGCCGAAAATGGTGTGAGGAATTGTAAGTTTGGTATTCAATTATCTCTCTTTTGATTTTTCAATTCTAAAATTGGCAAATTCAAAACGAAAAATATGCATGAGAGAAAGTAATAACAATAAATTTATTATTATTATTTAACCAACATTTTTGTGACAAAATTATTTAACCAACATTGGTCCTTAATTAGGTGGTCATAAGTTTGATTTACTATAACTAATGTGTATAGAAGAATAGCTGTTGAAAATATCAGCCCCTTAAATATCATTTTGTATCTGCCTCCACAGAGTTCATTCAAAAACACAAGTGTTGGTTACAAAGTAATTTGGATTATACCATCCATTTTGTTGGTTTCAACAACATAACCTGGATTATTTTGATATTATTGCAGCAAGTTAGTTAAATAGTTTGGAGAGGTTCAAAGTAAGAAAGGAAAAAGTGTAGACTTGTCTGTCGAATAAATAGCCAAATCCCAAAACTGCAAAAAAGTCCCACACCGAAGGGTCAAAGACGCGGCAGAACAGATGTCCCTTATTTAATGCCCAACGAGCAGGTAGTTTGCTAACATATTTTATCTTTCGTTCTCTTTAAGTTTTCACTAACATTGGGTCCAGTGAGATAAGATATTGATGGATCACATACACAAAACAAAATTGTAACTTTTGATCTATATGTGGACCGTCTTTATCTTAACTCTCTAGAAACCCATTAAAATTAAATAAAAAATTATTAATTTAAACCAAATTTTAAAACTTTAATCTAATTTTAGAAGTAAACTAGTAACAAACCCTGTAAAATATCATTAATTTGTATAAGAGTTTTGATGTAAATTAATTATTTATTTGTGTGAATAATTTATGTGCTGTCTAATTATTTGCATTGATTATGGAGTATAATTTATACTTCTGGGAATAAGTAGAAAACACTTAATTTCAATTATGATGTAGAAAATAGAATTGACAGGTAATGCTAATGCTTTGGTACAATCTTATGAATACATAGTCATAAATAGACTAGTATAAAATAACCCACATAGTCCTATTATACATGACAAACATAATTAAATCCGACAGTGCATCCTGATCGAAATTCATTAGTTTGGATGAAATTATACCACTTAGGTTAAATTTGTGTAGTGAATTTGCGATCTTTATTGACAATGATGTTCGAAGTTTGATTTTCTTCGTTGTCTCCAGATAGAATTAGGTTGTCTTATATGTTGTGCTTTAGAAAATTCGAAAATTCACATGATAATTTCTGCATAAGAAAAATCATATATTAGACGAAGTTAATATATTATAAAAAATTATCATAGGTATAACAGAAGTTATAAACGAAAAGTTGAAAATGTAGAAGTCTAGAATGCTTAACCAGTTTGGTTTGTTCAAAGTATTTCCACCATAACAACTTCTCTAGTGTATCATCTATCATAGTCAGTTTAGTCAAATAACAATTTATCCCGTGCATTTAGATCTACAATTTCTAGATCTGAAATTTTACATAATGCTCGCTTCTCCCATGCATTTTATTTATTTATAATATTTTAGACAACATGCATTTATCCCGTGCATTTTAGTTGATGAGAGTTCAATATAATTGTAGAATTGAACCGAGATGATATTCTAAATAGTATACACGTTTTATCATGAACAATTTTTTTATAAATGGCAACTTGTCCCGTCTATCAAACTTAGTTTAGTCAGAGATAACTTATCACTGCATTTGAGTTACTTCTGACATTTGAGTCAATGCTTACTTCTCTCATGCATTTTATTTATTTGCGATATTATAGACAATGTCCATTTATCCTGTGCATTTTGGTTGATGAGGATTCAATATAATTATAGACTTAAAGTGAAGTGATATTCTAAATAGTATAACCATTTTATCAAGAATTGTTTTTAATAAATGACAATTTGTCCTGTGAATCAAAGTAAATTTAGTCAGTGTCAACTTATCTTGTACATTTGAGTTAATTCTGAAATTTTAGTCAATGCTCACTTCTCCTATGCATTTTATATATTTACAAAATTTTAAACAATGTTCATTTATTCCGTGCATTTTAGTTGATGAGAGTTCAATATAATTGTAGAACTAAAGTGATGTGATATTCTAAATAGTATAAATGTTTTCGCAAGAACAATTTTTTATTTTTTTTATTTATAAATAACAACTTCTTCCTTGTATCAAAGTTAATTTAGTCAGTGATAACTTATCCCGTGCATTTGAGTTACTTTTGTCAATGCCCGCTTCTCCCGAGCATTTTATTTATTTACGATATTTTAGACAATCTCACTTGTCTCATGCTTTTTAGTTGATGGCAGTTCAATATCATTGTAAAATTGAAGCGAAATGATATTCTAGATAGTATAAACGTTTTATCAGGAACAATTTTTTATAAATGACAACTTGTCCCAGGTATCAAAGTTAATTACACTTTGTCAATTTATCTTGTACATATGAGTTATTCTGAAATTTTATTCATTGCCCACTTCTCCCATGTATTTTATTTTTTACGATATTTTAAACAATCTCGCTTATCTTGTTCATTTTGGTTGATGATAGTTTAATATCATTGTAGAATTGATATTTTGGTCAGAAACTTGTCCCGTGTATCAAAGTTAATTTAGTCAGTGATAATTTATCCCGTGCAATTGAGTTACTTTTTACATTTTAGTCAATGCTCGCTTCTCTCATTCATTTTATCTATTCATGATATTATAGACAATGTCCATTTATCACGTTCATTTATTTGATGAGGGTTTGATTTAGTTATAGAGTTAATATGATGTGATGTGATATTCTAAATAGTATAAACGTTTTTATCAAGAATTGCTTATAATAAATGACAACTTGTCCCGTGTATCAGAGTTAATTCAGTCATTGTCAACTTATCTTGTACATTTGAGTTAATTCTGAAATTTTAGTCAATGTCTACTTCTCCCCGTGCATTTTATATATTTACGAAATTTTAGATAATGTCCATTTATCCCGTGCGTTTTAGTTGATGATGGTTCAATATAATTGTAGAATTAATGTGGTGTGATATTCTAAATAGTAAAACGTTTTCGTAAGAACAAATTTTTATAAATAACAACTTCTCCCATGTACCAAAGTTAATTTAGTCAGTGACAACTTATCTTGTGCTTTTGAGTTACTTATGTCAATGCCCGCGTCTCCCGTGCATTAATTTATTTACGATATTTTAGACAATCTCACTTATCTCGTGCATTTTGGAAGATGACAATTCAATATCATTGTAGAATTGAAGCAATGTAAGGGAAAGGGTATTGATGTATGATTTTTACATGTCATAAAACTATTTACACGTAAGTATAATAGGATCGTGTCCGCAGGGAGTTGCGTATTTCATAAGCATTTTCACAATATTCATCACGTTAAGTGTTTGAGTATAAATTGTTTGTTTGTGTAAAACTATTGTTCTATTCGACATAAAAGTAAAACGAGAAGAGATAGGGCTATTTCGCTTGGGGTCAGAGACATCAACCAAGCGTAACAGCTGCAATCTCTCTATCAAATAACGGATTCTAACTTTTTAAACGATATTATCACAATCACTCGACAATATCATTCATGTCCAAATGATATCGTTATTTCTAAGGGATCGTTTAAACATCGATTTCCTAAACATGTAAACGATCACAAAGTTGATTGGATAGTTTAATCGACGATTTCCCAACCGATTAAATTACCCAAAAGCATTAAGTTCTAGATTAAAAGTGATTATCAAATATTAACATCCATGTCTAGAGTGATAACTTAAGATAGATTTTTATTCTATTTCTAGATTCAAAAGTATGTGTCCATATCATTTTAAATCTCAATAAAACATTAAATGCAAGAATAACAACAATATTGAATAACTAGCTAGAACCATATATTAAATGATCAAAAGATTACATAATAGCTTGTTTGAATACCTCAAAACCCACAAGGGTAGATATAGCTACATATGTCTATGATAGCTTTGCAAAGAATGAAGAAAAGATGAAGATTCAATGTCTAGATCCATGATGTCTCAACAAAACTTGGGTTGAATCTACTCCTAACAACCTTGCTTTGTGTTTCTCTCTCTAGAAAATGTCTAGTCTCTCTCTAAAACCAGAAAAATATCAAAAACAATGTAAATGAATATTGGAAAGAGAAGAGAAAACTATTTATATGGGTCAAATTCGTGCTCGTTCGCTTAAGCGACCAGCTGTTTGCTTAAGCGAACATCTAGAAAATCTGAAACTGGACAATTAGAAGCTGCCACGTGGGGCCTTATCCTCTGAAGTTGATGATCTTCGCTCAAGCGAACCATAAGCGTGCTTGTGAGCGAACTTTCCTTTGCTCTCGACATTGTGTACACTTAAGCGAACACCGGTTCGCTTAAGCGAACATCTGCTTTTCCAAAAGCGTACTCAAAGCATCCTTGTAAGCGAAGGTCTTGGTGCTCCCTGGAACTTATTCGCTTAAGCGAACAGGAGGTCGTTTAAGGGAACATACCTTGGTTCAGGAGCTTCTTTCTTGGTCCTTACTTGTCATTTCCTGCATAAATTGGGTAGAATCAGGCATATAAAACATAAATGGTACAAATACACTCAAATGGTAGCTTTTCCTTAGATAACTTGCAGAACAAGTCACTAAAATGCCTAGATTAACACATAAAATATGTTACTTTTGAGCACTTATCAGGGTGGGTATTAGACTTAATTTTTTGTTTAAGGCCCGTAGCATTTGGAGGCCCGGCCTGGTTGAGCACCTTGCACTCCCTCAAGACCGGGCCTGAGCTTTGGTAATCTAAAGTTTAATCGTAAAGTAAGTATAGTCTAACGTTATATCCAGTAATTAAACTTAGATTCTCCTAAACGATTCTTCACTTGATGAAACTCGAATGTTAATTGAGTCCAATAACTTATTTATTCCTCACGTAATTTGGTTGACTTGAATTAAAACTATAAAACTTCACAATATATCATTATGAGAGTCAATTTGTCCCCGTTCATATATAATGATATAAAATCACATCAACAAACACAATCTCTGATAATAAAAATTTATAGTAAACACATATATAAAAATTGTTCTAAATGTTCAATATAATACACCAATAATTTACACCACTTCTACCAGCTTCCCTATAATGGGAAACCCACATTTTCTTGCAATACCATTCCCAATTCTAGGACATATGAATCCCCTTATGCAATTCTCTCATGTTTTGGCCAAACATGGCTGCAAAATCACTTTCTTGACTTCAGATGAAAATTACAATAAAATGAAGACAACTTCAATTATTGGTGAGCAAGGAAAAGTCAAGGAATCAAAAATAAATTTAGTATCTCTCCCAGATGGTGTGAGTCCTGAAGATGATAGAAAAGATGTGGCCAAAGTTATTTTGTCCACAAAAACCACTATGAGCTCAATGCTTCCTAAACTCATAGAAGAGATAAATGCTCTTGATAGTGACAACAAGATTTCTTGTATAATTGTCACTAAAAATATGGGTTGGGCCTTGGAAGTTGCACATCAGTTGGGAATTAAAGGAGCACTTTTCTGGCCAGCCTCAGCAACTTCATTGGTTTCTTTTAACTCTATGAGGAGTTTTGTTGAGGAAGGAATTATAGATCCTCAAAGTGGTAAGAATTTTTTTACTCAATTACTATAGTTTCTCCACCTTTAATAAGTACAAGCAATTCTTAACATGGACCCCATTTGATTCATAACCATTAGTTGTTTATTCTTGATCTCATCCAATTTTATGTTGCATACTTGCATATAGTCAAATTCATTTATTAGAGATTCCTCAATACTTAACCAAGCATTAATTATCTTGTCATATATATGCTTCCTTAGTTTACTTTCAGTATGATTTGTGTGCACATGCATCAGTCATGTTTGACCATATAGAGATATTTGTGAATATGTTTTGAGAACAAACATAATAAAGTGATATCATGATATGATTGTGTTGGATGCATGGACAAATCAAGAAATGTGTTAGACGGGTTAACCAAATTTAGTTCTAAATACAATAGCGTTTAAATGAGATGGCACAAGCCTTTTATAGCTTAATCAAGGTCCTAAGTTCGAATTTAATTAGCCTCAGACGTAGCAGCGTTAAAACTAGAGTTTGCAGTCCCAAAAAACTCGAGGAATTAGTCTCCACAGTTGCTCGAAGAGGATACCTGATTTACGCAAAAAAAAAATAGTTCTAAATATTAGTACATGTTTAAATTATGTATTTGTCGCTCCGATTTTAAATATAAGGAAAAAAAAAATTAAATGAAATACATATACTTTGTTTGCTTATACTTAAAGCAATTTTATTATTTTTAGAGGAGCAATAGAGAGTACATATTAGTTGTAGAATATATGAGTGATTTAGTAAACCGTGTGATTATAAAATAATTTGTGTTTTATAATATAATAATTTTAATATTAAAATTTATCAAAAGATTGAGGTAGTACATATTTTAATATTAAAATTTATCAAAAGAATCTTATATTCAAGAAAGGAGGTAATATACATATTTTAATGATATTTTTAGTGTTATGATTAAAAAAAAAACTTATCTACCAAAAAAAAATAAAATTAGAACCGTTGAGTACGTAATATATAACAAATTTGTGGGTCAGCAATTTAGCTCAGTGGCTCAGCCTTCTAATTTTTAAACTCGGATCGATTTGCTAAGGCCTCCAATTTTTGCTTTGCATAAAATAAGTTTAGGGCAACTTCAATAAAAATAATAGGATTAATATATTTCTCTTTTTCTTTCAAAATCAAACTTTTTGGTCCTCTATTTTCACATTTGTAACAATTATGGTCCTAACCCATGTTTTTTGGCCTTAAAATGAGGGTGATGGAGAGGGTGATTGGATGCACATATAAAGGAGTTTTATATTTGGAGAGGGTGATTGGATGCACATATAAAGGAGTTTTATATTTAAACTCTTCAATATATTTCACATGTTGCATATGTTCACTATAATAGGATACTTAAAATAAAGAGCACTTAATTATGTGGAACTCAACTAGTTTCAGAAGGAATATTGAATATATTAAGGTACACTTGTCTTATTGTGGGTGTATAAGCATTGTATGACCTTGTAATAAATCAACCAAGAATTTGAATACTTCATTTCCTTATTTAGTGCTAGGTGAGATTCAACAACCTATCACACTAGAACTCAAATTCTCTCTAATAGCGATAACCACAGTCACACATACTAAATTCATTTATCTTAATTGGATTACTTGTATCTCAACTTTGCAAAATAGCCAAAACAAGAAGCTAAAACTTGTACTGTTTGGTCAAGATCGAACAGTTGTTTATGAACTGAATTTTGGAATTTCAGGTCTTCCAAGGAAACAAGAAATTCAACTTTCTACAAATTTGCCTATGATGGAAGCAGCTGCAATGCCATGGTATAACTTAAGTAATGCCTTCTTCTTCCTTCATATGATGAAAGAAATGCAAAATATGAATTTAGGAGAGTGGTGGCTTTGTAACACTAGTATGGATCTTGAGGCTGAAGCAATTTCCTTATCACCAAAATTTCTACCAATTGGTCCATTAATGGAAAATGAGCATAACAACATGGGATCTTTGTGGCAAGAAGATGAAACATGCATAGAATGGTTAGATCAATTTCCACCTAAATCTGTCATATATGTTTCATTTGGTAGTTTAATATCAATTGGACCAAATCAATTCAAAGAACTAGCTCTAGGGCTTGATCTCCTTAAAAGGCCCTTTCTTTGGGTTGTACGTAAAGATAAGGGTAATGAGACAAAATATGCATACCCAAGTGAATTCAAAGGAAATCAAGGTAAAATTGTTGGTTGGTCACCACAAAAGAAGATTTTGAGTCACCCTTCAATAGCATGTTTCATTACACATTGTGGTTGGAATTCTACTATAGAAAGTGTGTGTAATGGGGTACCTTTGTTGTGTTTGCCATTTTTTAGTGATCAACTTATGAACAAGACATATATTTGTGATGTGTGGAAGGTTGGATTGGGATTTGAAAAGGATGAAAATGGATTAATAACAAAGGAGGAAATAAAGAAGAAGGTGGATCAATTACTTGAAGATGAAGAAATTAAAGAAAGATCTTTGAAATTAATGGAAATGGTGGCGAAGAACAAAGCCGTCGGGTGTAAGAATTTAAACAAGTTTATCAATTGGGCCAAGGAATAGGGATATTCAAACTTGTTGTCTTGTTTGTACTTCCAATGAAATACTGAAATTGAGTATAAGCATGCAATGCCAATTTCATAAAATAGTCTAAATAGTAGATAACATATCGAGTTTTAATCGCTACTTAGTTAGACATGGTCCATCATGGATCATTTGTCCCACTTGTTCACCGAAATACTAGTCTGTTTATTCGGATTTTTTATTTACATAGATTATCGACCACTAAGCCTTAGATCTTGATATTCAACTCATTTTGAAAATGATAACAAGCGTCGCATGACCCGTACATATTGATTTTGTGCATCATTCCTTATCTACTATGGATCCACCATAAAAGATTACTGAATGAGTTTCCATTAGCAAAATTTTCCAACATTCTAATCTTCTTCAATGCATTTTCTATATCATAAATTCCTTGCAAAGCATAGGTAAACCCTTTCCATCTATCATCATTTGTTTCATTCTTCAAAGAAGGTAGTGTCCATTCCACTAGCTCCTTAGCATAAACCTCATCATTAAATAAAGACTCTGTTATAGGCAACAATGGCATAACTTGTATACTAACCCTACACCCTCTACATTCAGAAGGCGCCCACCAAAGTTTACTATCTCTCTTATTAGCCCACAAAATACCAACTATTCTATTTTCTTTTGCAAAATCTTCTCCATACAAACTTTTTTCAACTTTCACATGCCACCAAGTTTGTGTAGCATTGATTTCAAATGCTAAAAGTGTTGATCCAATTGCAACAAGATCTTTGTCACCATATGCTAGACCTATCAATGCTGCTGAATAATATGCATTCACTGCTTCACTTGAACTTTCTTGATTCCTTCCATTTTCATATTCAGTCACTCCTGCAGCCCAAGAATGCAACTTGTATGGATCAAAACACCTTAAAGTTGGATAGTTTTTGTTATCCCTTTGGCCTAAGTTCATAAAATCTTGCAAAAGTGAATAAGCTTGAGGTTTATACTTTTGTCCCCAAAATGGATCAATCTTTGCAAGAACAGCAATTCCATAAAGAAAATACCCTAAATGGTAATGATGATCATTATAAATTCCAAAACCAAAATCAACACCTGAATTATTAACACCTTGTTGAGTAACTAATCCACCCCATTTTTTTTCATACAAAAAACCATTCCCTTTGAAAGTTCCATTCAACCATGGCTCAATAGTTTCCTTCAAAAAATTCTTGATAATTGGAATCACTTTAGGGTAAGATACTTCTTCAGCTATCAAAGCAAACCTTGCAGCTCTTGAAACAATTTTACCATAAAAATAAGATCCATTTGTTGTTATCGCTGAAGAATTCAGCTCCTTCACATCTTTAACAAGAGCTGAAACAATCTCATCATGTGATTCTTTTGTAACACCTTTACTAGAATACCATGTTACATTAACAGGATCAGTTTCCAATATCCATGAATCGCCGATAACACCAACGAGATCACCATCAACACTTGTATACTTCAAATCATGCAAAACAGTAATATTAACCATATTACTTTGTGATAGAAGCTTAACATGAAGAGGGTGAGCTAGCATGAGTAAATCCCCAGAACATTTCTTTTGCCATTTATACTCCAAATGAAATTGCTTGTTCAAGTTTGCATTACCAGAGACAGGGTAACATGAACTGAATTTATCAAGAATTTGCTCATATTTGGAATTAGGAACAACTACGATACGAATTATACCGGAAAATGGACCGGATTTAACCTCGGAACCATCATGGTTGAAGTTGATTGGTGAAGAAGTGTATATGATCCATTGCTGATTGTTGTTGAGTTGAAGGGTATGTTTGATTTTTTTGTCTTCAAAAGAAGACAAAGAAACTATGTTATGAAGTGTTGTTATTGAAAGTGAGGTTGGTTTTGTAACTGAAGCAGTTATAAAAGGGCTTCCTCTAACTAAAAAGAATCTTAGATTTGAAGAGGGAATTTCAAGAGTCACACCAAGATCACTATAGGATGAGATAACATGGTTTTTTGTTGTGTTTGTGTGAGTTTTTTGTGAAGATGAAATTGTGAGATCAGGTGAAAAAACTTGGTACAACATTGCTGTTGAAAAGAGGAGAAGAGGGTATGAAACAGAGAGGGAAAAGTTTGAGGATTTGATGAGGTAAGGGTGAATGTATTCAGGTGTTTCACCATTGTGGAGAACAAAGTTTTGGAAGAATGAGTTTGTAGGGAGGGGTGTGGAAAGTAGGCTTTGTGAGAAGAAGTTTGAAGGGTTTGGGAGGACTGTTGAATTAGTTTGAGGAAATAGGAAAGGAACAGAAGATGATGAAGACATTGTTATTGTGTTATAATGTTTGTGTTGGTTGGTGCTTGTTTTCCTTTCCTTGTTTATATAAGAGCTAAGGTGACATTGTTAAGCATATAAACCTTACTTTAAAATAAAGGTTCTTAAAAAAGATTTTCACAAATAAAAAAAAAAGATTTTCACAAGAAAAAGTTTTGGTGAAATGATAAGGGCTACTTATTTTGATATTAAATCGACACTCAGAACCACATATCACTCATTTATAATTTTATAAACTTTCAATATCTCTAACTTTGCACGTCACACAAATATCTTGTACGAAACTCATAGATAATTTTATATCATATAGAAATAATTTTATATCATTATATTTTAATATTTTAACATTAAAATCGAGAAAGCTTAACAATGTCACTCCTCTCATTAACAACATTTTATTTATCCTCCAATAGGGGTACATATTAGGTGTCATATATTTATATGATCCCTAAAAAAATAAAAGGTGTCATATATGTTGATAAACTTCCTATGTTGGAGATGGTCTTAGAGGTTAAATTTGTGTGGATGTTTTGGCGCTTAGATGTTTTAAGGTTAACTATGCCGTTCAACAATTACTAGAGGACCAAAAGATAAAATACTTACATTGGTATCCCTTCCATAATCTAAATTCTTATCTATCACAGATGACCAAAAGATTGTTGAAACTATAGCTAGAAGAATATAGGCAACATTTCGGCAGTGGTTAAGTGTGCTTTATGCCGTGATTACCTATTGCTAAAAATATGAAATCTAACCTTAACAAAAAAAAAATGAAATCTAAGTGTTTGTCAAATCTATATGTAACTGTCCTTTCAAATGCGTAGAAAATATTTTTGTAACTGTTGTATATTATTGTAGCAAAAGGCTTTTCGTCAACAATATAGACAATGATTTATTGAGACACTTGAACAACAATTTTTTTAGGCAATAAAAAACAATTGATAACTGTCTATTATTTGATGCCACAGTATGCTAGTCAAATTATGAATTTAACTACTTTGAAATAAACAAATAAATATCAATCATGCACGAAGAAACAATGGGGTCCAATCAACTATTTTGTTTGCTTGGTTACAAATTTTGATGATAAGATATAAAATTTCTATCAAGCCCGAATTCTCCATAACGGATATGTACCCATATCGGATATGTTTCGGATATCGATATTCCACGGATACTCGCGGATACGTACCCACGAAGTATCGGAATTAATTATTTCAATTTTTAAAAATTATTTTATCGGATACTTATATGATACTGCACAGATACACAAAGATAC
>Ga0228711_1004980_pt1 | contig 20279 bp, 6 predicted proteins | sample MedpolnodulmetaG_2_FD_177996 | JGI IMG/M metagenome (GOLD analysis project Ga0228711, IMG submission 177996) | Root nodule microbial communities from Medicago polymorpha collected in Santa Monica, California, United States - brown nodules | ecosystem: Host-associated > Plants > Roots > Nodule... | reverse complement strand
TTTCTGTTTTTCTTTTTTTTTCAGCATTTACATAGGTTTTTTGTGTTAAAAAAAAAAATAAAAACTTAATTACACTTTTAATCCCCTTATTTTCATCATTTTGCTTAATCGACAATTTTGGTCCCTCCATCATAGTTTTACTATTCTATACTAGTAAAAAGTCCCCGTCTTTCAGTTCTTTTTATTGGGCTAACGTTTGAAAACTATGAACAATATTTATTCTTTTTAATGAAATTTTAATTTTGATTAAAACTAAAAATATAAATGTTTGTTGCTTTTAAGTTATAACAAACCAATTGTTAGTAATCTAAAGTTATAACAAACCAATTGTGGCACCCACCTAACCTTCTCTCTTGTAAGTGTAAAGTGTTAGTAATCTAGAGTAATTGATCGACCAACGTTAGATTCCTCGTAGCCGATATGAGAGATGGTGGAGTATTTCATTACATTAAACACAAGATCTGAACAAAACTTTATTAATTAGCTTTTCCACGAAATTGAAGCGTTAACCTTAGATTTACCTTCCATATTGCTTGAAAGATAAGTTGATCTTATATTATTGCATTGAGTCCACAAAGATATGCTTCATCCTCAATGAAATACAAAATTTAGCATAAATAAGTTGATCTTATATTATTGCATTGAGTCACAAGGGGACCCGTAATTCTTCGATTAATTTGAGCAAACACATAAGTTAAGTTAGTTGTGTCTATCTTTCTTTAGAGCACAATCAAGCTATTGATCTTTACTTCATGGATGTCCGCGAGATAAGATTGCCACCGAAAAATATTAAGTATGATGAGATTGATGTTCTATGTTATGCATTACCACATCAATTTGCATCAGTGTGTAAGCAAGTGAATTGAGAGAGGTTGGTTTGATTAGGAGAGTAACCAAACTTTTGAAAGTGAGCTTTTCCTTTATAGGCAACATGGACCAAAACTATCAGAGATGAATGTTCGTCTCTATAGTCAATCAACAAGTCTAGGAGTGCATTAAATTTAATTAGATTTTCATGAACACAGACTATAGCAAACATTTATTTGAATTTGATTCACGTCCGTTCAGAGTACGAATATATAAATCAAAATCATCCAATGGATCAATGTTGTAAAGCTATTTGGGATTGATACCATAAACAAACAAAGAAATACATAAATGTTGTGATGATTTTCATTGACCTTTGACACATTACCTATATAGAGAAAATATAGAATCAATTATTAGAGTAAAACCATACAATAATTGAAAAATGTTTCATATTATCTATTTCCATTACAAGGATGACAACATGGTTATGCAGCAGGGGGCAGATCCAGACTTTTGGTATATTTGGGGCTAAAATTTTAAAGAGACAATAATGCAAACTATATTAAAAATATGAAATAACATTGTTTGATACAATACATTACAATAAAAACTGTCTCTTATCCATTTTTTGAAAATGAGCTAAAATAACATCATTGCTTATTGTTTAAAGATCATATCTTTCTAGATAAGTTACAATACGGTCATTTAGCCACTGATCATCCATTTTGTTACATAGGTTACTCTTCACAACTTTCATATCTGAAAAAACACGTTCAACACTTGCAGTTGCTACCAGCAAGAGCAAAGCCAACTTCAAAAGTTTCTAAACCATAACAAATGTGTTGCACTTATTTGTTTACACAAAGATTTGAAAGCCCTTTCAACTTATCGAACATTTGTAACATAATTCTCAAGTTGATGGTGTAACGTCATTTCCGATACTTCTATAAAATCATTTGGATAAAACTCAGTAATCCTCAATAACTTTTTCACATCAAAAACTGCAAATGACTTTGCGGGACTCAAACATGAAACACTTTGTGTTATTACTATTATAAAAAATAAAAAATAAAAATAAAAAAATAGGAAAAGGCATGTGGGGCTTTAGCCCCACATAGCCTCCATGTAGATCCGCCCATGTTATGTAGTCGTGCTGCATGATAATCCTATATGTTTAATATATCACATTATGTGTGGATTGTATTGATGTAACAAATGAGATGCATCCACATATTAAACTATATCCAAGACGTATTTCTCAATACTATGATAGGAAATATCACCCATCAAAATGTCACAGTAATATGTACATTTGATTTAATGAAAAAATATTACTATGGAAAGAAAAACTTGATTGTAATGATTATGATATCTAAAATAGACTAATGAATGACAATTCTTTTGGTTGTAAAATATTCATGTGCATGTTAACGAGATTTGGTCATTAACATAACAATTCAATAGTGTGAAAAGATGTATGTTACATTATCATAGACAATCACTTAAGCCATTATAAATCCACGTGGATAATGAGATTATTTTCAAAATGGCAATGTGTATCTAAATATCATCCAATAATAAAGTGAGTGTTAAAAGAGAGTGTCTGAGCGGACAAAACGCCGGCAAAACAATGGGCATTTGGTGTTTATGATTTGAAAATTGTTTTTCTGACATAAAAAACTTCCTAATAACACATGGAAAATTCCTAAATACCACTAGCGGTAGTTAACTACCGTTGGCTAATCTAGCAGCAATTAACTACCGCTGAGACCAGCGGTAGTTAACTACCGTTGCGATCCTGGTTCATAAGAACACAAAAACTGGTTACAGAGTTCAAAACAACACAAACCCAACTTCACCCCAACTTTAATTGCACGAATTTGAGTCAAATTTCTTCAAGTAATTAACAAGTAAGTTATTTTCTTCCTATTTACATGCAATGAAGCATTAACAAGTAAGTTATCATTTTGTTAGATTTATTTAAGATTTAATTCGAATATTTTTTTTTGTGTATTATTTTTTTGCAAGGATGGATTTCGAAGCATTTGCCAAGTCAGTACCCAAGGAAGCATAACGAGAGTTGGAAGCCGGAGAGACCATATTCGGGGAGATGGCTTACTACCAGTGGACATACAGTTGTGCACCATTACTGCTCACGGCTGGATCACTCAGAGATGGATGACGTGAAGTGGTCTACATATGATGATCACAGAGCAATGCACCCTTTTCAGCTTATTAGCACTTACTCAAGATGACTGATGTGCGGCAAGGAGAGGGTGTACCGTCATTTACCTGAGCGGGTTAAGAGGCAGTTTGGGTTTGTACAGGACATCCCCAGACCTCCGTCAGATGTCCCTGAGATTCCTAAGGAGATGCTGGCTACTGTGTTGAAAGACCCATGTCTGTGGTTCTATAGTGATGGGGGGAGAGGTGTGATAGAGAATGGGACCATAAGCCTGGCTACATGGCTTGGTATGCCAAAGTCTCTCACCCTCGGATTATCCCACCTGATGAAGGATCTCCTCCCAGGCCGACACCAGGATTAGCTTATAGAGGAGGAGCATGTCAGAGAGATGTCGGACACATTGACGATCATCGGGGAGATGTTCAGATGTCAGATGGAGCGTTGGCCATGAGCGACCAACTGAGTAGAGAGGAGTTACTGCAGGTCTTGACCCAGATTAGCAGTACTGGTCGCCCTGCCCTTATGTATCAGATTGTCAGGCAGCGCAGGGGGCATAAGTATCGTAGGCAGCAGGGTTGATCATTAGGCTTTTTTATGTACATTTTGACTTTGGTGATGATGATGTATTATTATGACATGATTCGTACCTTGTGATATTTCTATGACATTTTCGTACCTTTTATATTATTTCTTGCATTTTATTTTTATCATGTTAAAATTATTTTTAGTTTTTATATGTTTTAGAATTGGTGAATTTGAAATTGGATGAAAATGAGTGAAAAAATGTGTTCAAAATATTATGTATAAACATGATCAAATGTGGGGATAAAGGGAAGGGGAAAGCTGCTGGAATTTGAATCAAGAGCGCAACAAGAGTTAACTACCGCCAGAATTCTTTTTTTTTTTTTTTATACTTTAGCTTCACAAGTCAGAAGCTTAGGCTATTGTGTTGAAGTTTTTTATGTTAGAAAAGCAATTTTCTTATGATTTTCATAAGTCAGAAGCTTGGTCTACACTTCAATTTCTCTGCTTCACCATAACCAGTTACTGCCAAGATTCCATATTTCTCAATTCATTTTCTCTCTTTGCTTGTTTTTTTTCTCTTTCAATCTTGTCTGTTCTAATTCCGTTTTTTCTGCTTTGCTTATTCTTTGTTTCACCGCTTAATGAAATTTAGGGTTCTTAATTGTTTTACTCTGTAATTTTTGCATGTTTAGTTTTGTTGCGTGCATTTATCTAGAAGGCGATGAATCTAATATATCTCGGTTCATGAATCAAATGCTACCGTTTTATTATTATTTTCGAGATTTTTTTGTGTTGTTTTTTTTTTTGCTCAATTTTTAGTTTTGCCCAGGTTTATTTTGAAATGAATTAGGGTTTTTGTCATTTGATTTGAACTTTGTTTTGGTTTGCAGTTTGAAGAATGTGTTGTGTGTTAACCCTTTTGATGATGATGTGATTTGGATGATAGCCCGGTGTAACATTTTGGTATTGTTCTGGCTAGCTCTTGAAGGAAAAATTGGCGTTGTTGTGCCGGTTCTTTGGTTGCATCCGTGGCTTTGGTTCTAGTTCTTTTGAATCCTAGTTATATTGTGAATAGTCTAGTATTGGGCTATAAACTAAGACAAGAACTGAGAGTTTACAACCATACCTATTTTATTATTTTCTATGGATATCTTTCTTTCTCTCGCATTTGTGTATGCCCGTAGACTTTAGTAGCGATGATGAAGATAATCTCTTTTTTTTTTCCCTCACTCCTTTCATGCTTCTTTTACAATGTGATTTTAAGAAGTTTTTGAAATATAGTAACTATACCATGGCCGTTTAGCATGTTGCAATCACTTTTTTTTATCATCATGGATGGTCCAGGAAAATAAAGGGTTATAAGTTTTATCTGTCTCATTTGCAATTTTTACACCCACTCCATTTTTTCAATGAACACAAACTTCGTAAAACATTCAACTCAACATCCTTGTACAATCAACATCAGTCTTTTTACTTTTTTCCATTGAAATAGTCTAATGGTATTTGTCCAACATAATTTTTGAGCCGTTTTAGTTTTTACAAAAATTTAGTCAAGGCAACTCTGCAGTTTTTAGATTTAAAAAATGTCGGCATTTTCTTTTTTTTAAAAAAGAAAAAGCCCTTAGCAGCTGCTATCAATGGTTGAACTGGAAAATGATTAATTAATTGTTTTTAAACTCACAAAATCAATTGATGCGCATCAACTTAATTCTTGTCCCTTCCATCTATTTAGCAATTTGGATGAATTCATACTACTGGTACTGGCCAACCAATAGTGTTTCTGTGTCAAATTTGATGAATAGTGTTTCTGTGTCAAATTTGATGACCCAGTTAGTATTTTAATATGATGAAAATTGTTTTTCTGACATTAAAAAGTTCCTAAAAACATATGGAAGTTACGAAATTGCCCCTAGCGGTAGTAAACTACCGCTGAGCTGCAGTTAACTACAGCTGCCTTTGCTGCACTTAAGTGCAGTTTCTGAAGGAGAATCAATTGTGATTTTACGCGTTTTGGTCAAAAAATCGACATAAATCGAAGCTTATTTGGAATTCTACGAAACTTTACAGACCCTCTATATGTATTTTTATAGAGCTGTCAGCAAAAAACCAACTCAAAATTCAATTTATAGGTTGATGTTTTGGTTTCTTGAGTTTTTGGCGTATTAAAAATTCATATTTAATCCATCCGTTTTCGGAAAATTCTAATTTTTTGTGGAAAATATTTTTTTTATGTCCTTAACATGTGTGCAAAAAAGTAATAAAAGATTCAACCTCTATATAACTTTTCCAGACGCGCGGGTGGAAAAATATTGCGATTTTACACGTTTCGGTAAAAAATTCAAAATAAATTGAGGCTTAGTCGAAATATTATGTAAATTTGCAGATCCTTTATATGTATTTTTATAGAGGTGTCTACAAAAAACAGCTCAAATTCAATTTCTAGGTTGATGTTTTGGTGTCTTGAGTTTTAGGTGCGTTAAAGATTCATATTTAATCTGTCCCTTGTTGAAATATTCAATTTTTTTGGGAGGATTTTTTTTTTTTTCCTAAACATGAGTGAAAAAAATCGTGAAAAATTTCAACCTCTAGGTCACTTTTGCGGACTCGCACTCGGAAAAAAATTGCGATTTTGCACGGTTCTGTGGAAAAATCAAAATAAATCGAGACTTAGTCGAAATGCTACGTAACTTTATAGAAACCTCGATAAAAAATACATATAGAGGATGTGCAAAGTTCCGTAGCATTCTGAATGTGTCTCAATTTTATTTTTTTATTTTTTCGACCGAAACACACAAAATCACAATTTATGCTCTGCCAGTAACCGAACTTAAGTACAAATGAGTCAGCGGTAGTTAACTGCACCCGGAAAGATTGAACGGTAGTTAACTACCGTTGGGGGCAATTATGGAATTTCCATATGTTTTTAGAAACTTATTGAAGTCAAATAAATAAGCAATTTTCTAACACCAGAGAGCAAGATCAGTGTGTCAAATTTGATGATCCAGTTAGTATTTTTATAACATCGGGAGCAAGATCAGTTGTAAAGAGGAAGATGACATTGGAACCATAAAGAAAGGGGAAGATACTTCATCCGGTCTTAATCGTAAGCAAAAGTATGTCAAACAAAGTTGATGAATATGAATTAAAATTTGGACAAAAATACATCAAGTATCTTTGAGTCATGCTATTATTATGTGGTAAAGGAAAATCATAGGCACAAAATGAACCGTGAGTTGAAAATTTGGGCTAATCACATTAGGATTGAAATTTAGTGACTTTAAGGAGAGAAAATCACAATGACTTTAGTGTAGGTTAAGGTGTTTTACAAGAGAGAAAAATAAAAGAGAAATAGACTTTGTCTAATGTGCACAAACAAGATAGTATTGCACTATGCACAAGTTTATTTTCAACTATTGAATGATTGAATCTCATCATATTTCATTTAATTTAACAAAATTCAATGGTAGAAACAACATTGTGTATGGTGCAAGACTTGTATCCTTTGTACACCATAGGCTTGGCTAAAGAAATAATAAAAAAGTAATAAAGGATAGGCACAAAGTCACCGTGACTTTCGCGTCTAAAGTCACTAAATTGCAATCCAACACATGATAGAAGAAATAGCAGAAGTGCGAACAAATGGCAAAGAGCAAAAGAAAAAATAGCGTTTTGATTTTTTTGTTTTGTTTTGAAAGAGTAGCATTTTGATTATTATTATTTGAATAAATTACTTTTTAATTTAAGAGAATAATTTTTATGCATTGATGGTGTAAGTTTTTTTTACACATACATCAATCAAATCACACCAAAGTGCCACTTATTAGTTCCTTTAATATCTCATTCATAAATATCTATATAGTGTGATTCGATTGGATACATGTGTAAAAATATGTTACACTATCGATGCGTACAAATTAAAACCTTAACTTAAACAGCATGAAAAATATTAATTATGTTTTCTATTTATCAAATTTGTAACGAATAAAACCTTCAATCTAAATAATACCAAAAATAACATTTTATGCATCACTCGTTACAAGAGCTAAGTTATTTTCCAGCCAAAAAAAAATAAAAAATTATTTGTTTGTATAAAAATTCGATATAAACAGATAACATTTTATGCATCACTCGTTGCAAGAGCTAACTGAGTCATGAGTTCGATTCTCTGCATGGGTTAATTTTTTTTTCCCTTCTTCTTTCATTTTCTTCGCTTTAACCTAATTCTTCTTCGTTCTTACACGACAGTCCGATTCTCATTCCTATCTCTTTCTTACAGGTACAACCTTCAATTTATTAATCTTCTCATTATTATTCTTTATTATTATTCTTCTCGCTCCTCTACAAATTGAATTGGAAGTTTTTTTGTTGTTGAGGGAAACGTGATTATAACATTTCATTCATAATAAGAGATTCAATACAATTGGGTATATCATAATAGACAGCGGGACTAGTCAGAAACGCGGCGTCTCTTGCAAGTGCATGAGAAACCCCGTTAGCTTGTCGCCTAACAAACTCCACCCTAGAGTTAGAAAATAAAAACCTAAACAAAGAACGACAATGTCATACCCCAAATTTTGACCACTTTTCTCTGTTTTTATCCATTTTTATTCATTTTTTAAAGGCAGAGAGGTTTCGTCGTCTCAGACGAAAGTTCGGCAGAGAGGTATTTTGAAATACTTCATTCTGGTTTTCGAAAGAGACATGTCTACTTTTTTATTAATTCATTTATTTTATCTTTATTATTATTTAATTCTCTTTATCTAATTTCCTTTTTTTTTACTTTGTGTTGTTTCCTTTTTCTCTATGTTGTTTCCATTTTTAATTTCTTTAAGATAGTATACTTTTTGTTTTATTTTCAAAGGTCCATTTTTAGTCCTTTTTAACGTCTTTTTAGTCCATAGTCCTTTATTTAGTCCTTCAAAAGATTGTCCAAGAGTCTTTGTTTTAGCCCATGTGTCAAGGTCCTATTGGTTCTTATCCAATACAGCTGCAAGAGTTTTTTTTTATGACCAATCAGAGAGGGACACCTCATCAACCTGCAAAGTTAACCTAGAAAATTACAACTATAAATAGATTAGCATTAATTGTGCACTATGGACCCCAATCATTGGCAGCCGCCCCCATCTTCTTACAAACCCTTTTTTTCCTTTTTTGTTCAACTCTTTAAATCAAACACAACAAAAATCAACAAAAAAAAAAAATGAACAATATGAACTAACAAAGTCGAGATCGAAGTTTCTTAACTACACAAATACTATTCTGTTTCTATTCTCATAACGGAAGCATAATGGATCGGAACAGAGCAGCAACCGTAATCATTCATTCACAGTGACGAAATTCAAAACGGAACTTGAAGGTATAAGGAACGGTTTCAAAACAAGTGAGAAGAACAGATCGAAACAAAACGCCAGAGAAGGTTAAATTTCGCGTTCTTCCTTTTGATCTCAAAACTTTGTGTGTTTGAAAATCTACTTTCATTTTTCTTCCACGAATCCGAACCAGATTTGTCCTCAAGGACGTGAGAATTTATTTTCAAAACAAACATCAGATTCGTGAAAGTAAAAGTAGTGGATATGTTGGTTTCATCTTCTTTTTTGTCCAAAATATTTTCGAATCTTAACGTGTAGATCTAGATTGACATGTGCCTGTGTTTGAAATTTTGAGTGTGGATCTATAAAGAGGAGAAGAAGAGGAATCAGATGGTAAAAAAAATTGAAAAAAAGTTTAAAAAAAGCTCTGACGCGGCGGCCCTACGGCCAACCACCGCGTCGGAGCATTTCCGACCACCGTCCCTTCTTCTTCTCAGGCGAGCCTTTTTTTAGAGAGAGGGAGGAGCTTCTCTCTCTAATTTAGGTTAGAGAGAGAAGTGTTTTGAGTTATGTGATGTTTTTTTGTTGAATTGATTTTTATACTAGTTTTTGTTTGAACGATCCTATGCGTGTTTGCTCGTATTTCTTACTATGTGCTGCGTTTTCTAACCGTCAGATCGTACATCTGACGGTCCCCGTTTTACTGGCTTTTGTAGTGTTTATTTTTATGTTTTTTTAAAAACCCTTGGATCTCAGATCCAGCGGCTGTGATGAATTGTTTCATGATTAAACCTGGACTTCCTGAATCATCGGACGGTCCAGATCTAATCTGCCTGAGCCAAACCCATGACCCATATTTTTGAACCGGTTTGACCCATTCAGGGCCCAGTACTCCGAACCGACCCGTTTATCTTGCTTAAGCCCAATATTTTCTACTTTTTTGTTAAATAAACCACTGTTTTAATTATTACACCACTTTCCTCTTAAAAATTTATTTTCTTTGTTTTCTTTTCTTTAAAAATATTTTGCTCTGTGTTAATTGTTTATTTTACTGATTTTTTATTTGTTTATATTATTTTGCATTATTTTTGTTCATCATCTCATGCATATTTATTTTTGTCATTTTATTTTGTTTTAGGATGTATAATAGGTTTTGTTGTAATTTAATCCATGCATTTCATTTTATTGTCATTTATTTTTCCTTGAAGATTTAGCATGTATTTAGGGACCATGTAATACTCATATAGTAAAAGTTGCACCGACACCACAATTTATTTACCGCATTTCGCCATAAACCGCAATCAAGGACCGAAATGAATTAGAGACAAAATAGGTTAATTATTGGACTTTAATTATTTTCTTAAAATCAAACTACTAGTAATTTTAGGTTCATCTCCATAACTTGAGAATTTGCTTAGGATCTAACATCCTTCGTAAATTTCTCGTTTTTTTCACCACGTTACGTCGTTACGTTTAGTTTTATTAATTCGCGTTTAATTTAGAAAAATCCTTTTATCAAAAAAATCAAATATGCAAAACTCCAAAAAATATTTTCTTAAGAAACTTTGCATCAACCGTCAACTTCGAATCTGTTTCAAAATCCACATTATCAAACTGCATATCACGGAGCCATTGCAAAGCTGAGAATAGGCCTAGTGCTTCGCCCACATCCACCAGAAGGAAGCAAGGATGCGTCAACATTTTTGCCAACACAAAGCTACCGTCATGGTCCCGGATACAGATGCCAATACCTGTTCGATTAAGAGAGTTTGAAAAAGCAGCGTCAATATTGCATTTGTACCGTCCCATCAAAGGCCGTTGCCATCGAGTGGCAGTGTGTAATGCCAATGCTGGAGAATCCCCATTGTGGGGCAATGACGACGTAGTGGAAACAGTAGGGACCCGAACGTCATGGGAGTTTGCTAATTCCCAGTCAACAACCATAGTACGGGCTCCCTCCACCACCGAGGCACTAGTTTCTGTAACGTCGTCCCAAACTTTAAGGTTACGGTGTTTCCAAATGCTCCAGAGCACGGTTGCGAAGCGCTGCAATAGATCAACAAATAATACTTGAAGAATAGAGAAAATAGCATCTGTGGCCGACGAGGTCGTCGAAAGGGCATGTTGGATGGAGCCCCATAAGCCTGTCCGATTCCACACCTGGGTAGCAAACGGACAGGCGAAGAAAACATGGGCCAAATTAGTGAATTGGAAAACTCATAGTGAATTGGAAGTTACCTGGGTAGCTAACTCATATAGTGAATTGGAAGTTATAAACTCATCAAAATGAACGTGAATACTCAATTAACCCCTTTCTTTATTCCCAATTTTCCGTTAGTTACTTTGAATCAATGTGTATAACCTGTTTTTCCCATTTTATCTTAACCTAGTTTTTTCATTTTTTTGTATAGCTATGGCTATTTCTAGGTTCGGCAGATTGGCATTGAAACTAAAACAACGGGTTAGAAATTTTGATATTGATGAAAGGAAAAAAGTCATACCGTGAAGCCTTTCTAAGGAAACGGTCCTCACAACTGCAGACCACATAATTTGTGATTGTGAATTTTTGCTCTTCCAAGGAAACGGTCCTCACAACACGGTCCAGAAGAGGGACCGTGAAATGAAGATCAACATGCAAAGTCTCTCTATACTTGCCAAACCTTGACATAACCAGCACTGACCTTTCGTCAACTTTTCTAACCCTGAATTTTAGATTATCTAGAAAGGCTTCACGGTATGACTTTTTTCCTTTCATCAATATCAAAATTTCTAACCCGTTGTTTTAGTTTCAATGTCAATCTGCCGAACCTAGAAATAGCCATAGCTACAAAAAAAAATGAAAAAACTAGGTTAAGAGAAAATGGGAAAAACAGGTTATACACGTTGATTCAAAGTAACTAACGGAAAATTGGGAATAAAGAAAGGGGTTAATTGAGTATTCACGTTCATTTTGATTTGATGAGTTTATAACTTCTAATTCACTATATGAGTTAGCTACCCAGGGAGTTTATGCGGTTTACTTAAGGTAACTGATGAGTTATTACACAAATTAGTTTTTGTATGTATATACACTATATGTTTAATAAATCATTTACTTTGTATAGGTCCTTAATGCTGAGAAAGTAACTTATGAGGTTGGGGACTACCATCATGAAACTGTCTGTTTGGTTAAAGATGCACTACGTGAAAAAATTAAAGAAATGAGGTATGCAGAAGCAGCTCAGAGACAACAGTCGATCATCGACAGCATTCTGAAATCACTAACTAAGAAACTCACACCATTGGGTCTGGTTTGTTTTAGGATGAAGATTGGTAAGTTTAATAAGTGACAAAACTGTTTAGATTTCCATTTCCATTTAAAATTCAACCACTTAATGTGGTCCATTTCCATTTATATGGTTCATTTAATAAACTCCACATAATGTCTACTATTTTTTTACAGAGATCAAGAAACCAGCATCTGGAACACCATGGAAAAAGAACACTGAGATTAACAAGCCTACGTTAACTAGTGAGTAACTCGTCATCATATTAATTATTAAGGAGAAAATAACTAGTAATTATAGTGCATACATGGTTCTTGAAGTTTTCTTATATTCTTTATTTCTGATAGATCTCATAAATTTCCAACTAGTCAGATACATTTTAAATCAAAATCCTTCAGTTAGAAATCATTTAAATATAAATCAGAAAAATATTTTTATGTCAGTTCATGTGCAAAAAATAAGATGAAGATCGATTAATCCCAAAAATCAGTACAAAGCTTTAAGTTAGTCAATGAAAGTTATACTTTCCATTGTTTTGTTCCAGTTGCAACATATGGATTAAGGTTTAAATGTTTCCATTGACATTAAATTTCTTGGAAACAAAACCCCAAAATATAAACCTCCTTCCACAATCTAATGCTACAATTGACTATTTCACAACCACACCTAGTACTCTAATAGAAAATAAAATTACCTGAGTAAGAAAATAAAATTACCTGAGTAAGAAAATAAAATATGGGGAATCAGGTTTGTTAAATAGGTCAATTAGAGCACCACGATCACCTCCTGATGTATGCCCATCCAACCGGAGGTACTGATACTTTTTTGAAGTTAGGTATTCTTCCATAACATCCAGAAGCCTAGTCATCGTCGAAAAGAAAAGAACCTGTAAAAGCATTAGCAGTATGATATCAAACATTAAGAATTAAATTTTCAAAAGATTGACCAGAACATAAGAATCAGTTTAGTTTCATAGACTTCGCAGAGGGAACATAAACTGTCGTACACATTCAGCATCCAGAGTAAGTTTACAAAATATCTTTCATCACAGATATAACAACAAATGTCAATACCAATGTGAAGGAAATTAGATGCAGAAATCCAGCGACAAACATATAGGATTTCATACCCGGTGATCTGTTGCCTTCAATTTAGGTAAAACACGGTCCAACATCTCAAGCTTCCCACAAAGACTAATAATTGGTGGCAGATAATGCTTAGGTATAAAGTGATCTGCCTGCAAATGGAAAAGAAAAAAAGTCATATTGTACATGCATTGTAGCATGCCCTGTCTCCCCCTCCTTCAAAAATAGTAACAAATATAGAATCACACAAAACTTAACCTCTTGCTGCAGTGGTCAAATAAATGCAATTCTTGCTTTGATACCGGATTACAAACCAAAAAAAAATGGAAGAGAAATAAACATGGAATCCGAAGTGGTTTTAGCTATTCACAAAACTAATGGCCTATACTCACACAAATCATTAAGATCAATGAACATTACAACAATTACTACTAAACACAGATATGCATCAAATTCTATATTACACCAGAAATTGAACTAATGTTTATGTTGCATTTGTAAATGTTAGATCAACACAGGCTGCTGAATGCTAAAAATTCTTTTACTAGTAAATTTTTTGGGAATGCTCACGATTACAAAACACACAGAACTTAAGGCCTAAATCAAAAAAAAAAAAGAAAAAGAATAATGAATGTATAAATGGAAAAACATACATTGGGATAAGGATAATAATATACAAGTATTAATAATTTCATTTCAAGTACTACTAAGAGTGAACAACTGATTATAAGTATCAAAACATGAATCATAACTCATACGACATACAAGTATATATACATAAGATAATAACAAAATGTGCTCATAGACACAAGTATACGAAAATTTAAGGAGACGTAAGAAATAAGTTCAAAGTTGAGGACTAATGACCTTGTAATTAAGCCTCTGAAGTACAAATGGTCTAAACTTGGTGCAGACGATTTATGATCAAGAGATTCTCCTCCTCAGACAGTAAAGCCTAGTTACAAACAGAAAACAACAAAATAAACATACCAAATCAAGGAAGCTTAACTTAGAACAAAAACTTCGTGTAAGTTTTATATAGATGGGATTGGTCCATAACTTACTTCATTGGGTGAGTTATCTCCAGCACTCTCAAATGGCTTATTAAACCCTTGAGAGAAGTCCTCTGATAAATTGAATATGCAAGGCAACAAGAAGTTAAGCTCTCCATCATAGCAAGATGCTCTAAATTTTCTGAAACAAAGCTTCACCCTACATCTGAAGCATACAAGCCAATTTAAAGACAAAAAAAAATATTAAAACATATCAAAAGGGGACTTGCAGATGAACAGGATTAACCACAAGCCAATTCAGTTTTAATTTTATGATTGATAAATCACTATCTTGGTAACCAAGACTTGGTTGGGAGCCTCTGGTGGGTTTGCAAAACGAACCTTAAATTTGATTTTCTTTTTGTGTGAAACTTGAAGTTGATTACCAGAGTTTAAAGATAAAATTGGGAATTGAAAGGAAAAAAAAAAGAAGAGAAATTTATCTACATGAACACACTGCCACCGCAAAACTGCCTGTATCCATTCGCTAAAGAATTTAGATTAATGTTGTTAAAATTAAATGGCTGTACAGGCTTAATTGGTAATTCTTAGTATCGCTATTTTGATAAGTTTTTTTTCAACTTAACAGATGGTTAACAGGGTTAAGTTGAGGGGAGGTTATGTATTTTTTGAAACTAGAGGGGAGATATGTGACATTTAACAAAACCTCAAGGGAGGTCAGCGCAATTCTCCCTAGTTTTTATAATAAGAGATACTAATACTAATACTTTAATTCGATTATTCTTTATAGTTGATTCTTCACCTTTGGCAAATGCAAAAGAAAAAGAAAAGAGAAGATGTCAAGAAGAAAGAAGAGAAAAGGAGAAAGACCTCCGATTTATAGCTAGGTAAGTTTCCAAACCTGCCTATTATATTTCACATGTTTGTTTTTCTATTAATATAAGAACAATTACAAACGAAGAATTGTTTCCAGTTTTATATTTTAAGTTGGAAAAAGGATGCAAGTAACTGGATTCTTGATTACAAATAAGCAGTTTTGTTTTCCAGTAGAGTACAAATAAAGGACCCTTGACCCTATCCCTTTCTGTTTTCTTAGCATAACACTTCAGGAACAGTAGATACACATTTAACATAAAAGATAGGTGTTACTTACATTTTATAGCAAGTCTTTTTCCATCAGTTGTTCTATGAGCACGGCAAACAATGCCATAACCACCTAAAGAAATATCAACACAATTTTAGTCGGGATTTGTTTTATCAGTTTGAAACATGATGAAAAACAAAGTCCTAATACTAATACCTGAACCTTCTTCTTCCTCTATTATAAAAGATTCAAAAGATGGAAGAAAAAAATTCTCCACCTGATTCAACAGAATGACCAAAATGGATAACATCACATGTATAATACATCTCAGGCAGATAGTCAAAATGATTTACAGAACATTATAAGTTATATCGAATCAAATCTGTTAACAGAAAGAACTCACCTTAGAAGTCATGAAGTTATCTTCTGCCGCACTTTCTTTACAACTTCGTTTTAGTCTGTTTTTTGAAATAATACTCTGATCCCTTGAACATGCAAAACCCATACCACTGAAGCTCACATATATCAACTTCTTTTTTCAAAACCTACACATTGTGGTATTTTCATTACAAACTACATTACAGTAAAGAATGGCTAAAAGGTAAATCTCTTTCCCACAAAAATCAATTTCTTTTTTCCAGAAACTAAAAATTAAGAAACTAAAATTAGCTTCATCAAAGATGAATTCCAGATAAAGGATGGGGTCTTATGAGCAAAGCAGCTTAATATTAAAAGAGGTTGAAAGGGAAATATATCTCCTGAAGATTGATTTGTAGATCAAATCAAAATGGTGAAAGCTCTGAAACCAAAAACAGTTACTTTTTCAGACGAAGGAAAATTTAAATTACAGACAATTTCAACAATTAGTCTCTCTCTCATCTTTCTCTATGTTCAAGCTTCATCCACATTCATCAATGGTGGATTTATAACAAAGTTAAAGAACAATAGGCAGCATGCATCATAGTTAAAAAAAAAAATATAGGATCATAAGTCAATACTTACCCAAAATGCTCAAGCATATTCCGCTCATTATTGACATGGTTTTTATGAGCATTGCTATGAGGACCTGTAATACATGTACAAATTGTAGCATCAAGATCAGCTTTTTAAAATCAATTACACCAAAATGTTGTCAATTGCAAATAATAGAAAATAGTGGTTTGTTCATATCATGCTATGCAACAGTGCTATACTGTCGCTATAGCCGCTATTTCACAATATATTGTACTAAATAGCGTATCAAGGAAGCAATTTATTCAAATTCTGCTACGGAATAGCGGTATAGCGCCGCTATAGCCACTATTTAACAACACTGTTACACCGTCCATATATTAAATTTTAGTAACGTAGTTTAATACATTTTATTGTTTTCAGGATGATATCAGATCCCTTGTACAAATATTCAGAGCTTATGGATGGTTTCGCTGATATATTACTGAGATCTGTTGTGGTCCAGCTGGTTGATAGCAAAAAGAGGTCTGTTCTGGACCAGATGGTTGATAGCAAAAAGAGGGGTAAGCCAAAAACAACTGACCAACTGTTGTTCACATCACTTTTACTCAACCCCCATTCAAAATACAATAATCAGAAAGTCCCACAGAATAATATACAATGGGACTGGGTAAACTTATCCATTGGTAAGGGATTCGGTCTAGTTCAATTTAAGAAGAGATTGCATAAAGTTCTGATAAATAATGAGATCATAGAGTCAACGGAAGAGGAAGAGGATCTTTCGATTATGATGTACTCAAATAAAGATAGAATGACACATGAAATGGCTGACGGCATCAATTATGTCCCTACACCACATGGTAAAGACGAAACAGATTACGACATAATGAAACAGATTATTCTATGGCATTACAAGGTACTTTGGGGAGAGAGAAAAGTTGGTGCACAAAGAAAAATCTTCAAATTTTGGGCAACATCAGAAGTCATAGATAAACTTGTGGTTCAAAATGATCATAATCTTGTTTTTATTGGCGAGGACAAAAAGTTCAAGAATGTGATAGAATACCTGCGGAGATTGGGATTCATTACTACAGTGATATGCCCAATTGGAGCAGTGCCGATAAGAAAAGAAGCAAAAAACCAAATTGATTGGGAACCGATGAAATTAAAAGAAACGAATGAAGATGATATCATCGCAATTAAGAATATGTTTCCTGAGGTTAGTCCAAATTAGAAACAAAAATACATTTCCAGAAGTTTATTGTTTTTTATATTATTAATTATTATTTAATTTTAGGAGACTCCTAGAAGATCATCAGCAGCTTCAAAGAAAAAAGCTTCTAAGGATGAAGAAAAGGTGACAACAGAACATGGTGAAACCAAGGATGATAAGGATTTAAAGCCGGATAAGTAGGTTGTTGACGAAAATGAAGACAAGAAGCGAACTGAGAGGCTAGAGTTGTTCAGAATAAGGATGAAGAAAAGATCAGACAACCAGCAGAGGAGACTATGATAAGAAGTTTGTACTTTTCTTTAGCAAGTACAGAGTCTATTTCCAAGAAGCTACAAAAAAAAAATTGTAAAATTTTAGAGGATGGTGTTCAAAAAATTTATCAGTTTCGGCTCATTGCATCAGTAATTTGGTGTATCTTAACAATCTGAATTGGTTGCTCGTGCAATAAAGAACATGTGTCCTGAATTTATTAGGTTCAGAAGGGATACATATCCTAGTATCTATAAACTTCGAGAACTATCCATAGAAGATTCTTGTTCCTCAATATTTGTGTACTTTTACTAGTAAAAAATACAAAAATATTCCTGTACTTTTCCAGTTTTAATGAATTTTATACTTTTAAACAAAAAAAACAACCCAATCCTGGGGTCCAAACCACTTACTGCACTTGAAGTTTTGGTCCCTTTAATCATGATTACAGCATCGTCAGCTATACGCTCCTCAACAACCTCATCTGCAGTTCCAAGAAATGACGGTTCAAAAGTTTCCTCCCCTTCCATATCAGCAAATGTTGAGACCTACATCAAGCAATCACAAATAAAAATTAAGGCTGATAACCCATAGAGGAAACTAGTTTGCATAAAAATGAACATAAACCCCTTGGCCAAATGGGCCTGGTAAGACAGAACGAGTTCTCGTGAGTTTTTTACATCTCCCTTGATAGACATCAAATATCTATGTTTTTCATTACTCATTTTAGACTTGAAAGTAAAAGCTACAGTGATCCGAATTCAGGCTTAAAAAAAGAATTCAAGACGTGTCAATCTTTTCAAAAGACTACCATTCTACGTAGGAAGAATTCAGCATCAATATCTACTTAATGCATGGAAACAAAGACATGGTTTGCAGTTCTAGTCCACAACATAGCCAATATTTTATTCAACTGCAGAAGAAAAGGGGAGGTACGAAAAACAGTGCATTTTCAAAAGTGCATGGTGATAGACATTCTGATTTACTGCCAAACTTACTAGATTATCTCACAGTTTCAATAAATAGATTTAAATTAAACAAAGGCATACCAATGTTGCACCGGTTGCTTTGGCAACATGACGCATATCTTCTTTCCGCACACGTCTCACAGCAATTGCACCAGCCTCAACAAAGTACTGAAACCAGGATTAAATAGTGAGGCATAAACACTTAGTTAAATGGGTTGTCCTTTATATAAGTCGTCAGAAACAGAACAGGTGATATAAAAAAGGACATAACCCCCATCAATATGACCCATGACATCTTATTAATGCAGGAAGAAGAAAATCAGAAGTACATGCTTACAGATCCATAGATCTCAGAGTAGTGTGAATTGAATATTGAGGTTCTTATCATCAGAATTGGTTAGTAATTTTATAGGAAGTGATAAGGTTGGTTAGTAATTTTCAGATGTCAAGATGAGTGGCCTATATAGCACAAGAACAAAAAAAAGGCTAAGCAGCCAAGATACTATACAAAAATACTGCATGAAATATTGCAATTAAATCCCCATGTTTAAAGAGAAAAATCGTTAGAAAAGGTACTAGTGGAAAATAGCAACAAACCTTAAGTGCCATGTCATCAATTCCTTTAGTAGTCAGAACAACATTGGCTCCGGCTTTCAGTAATTTCTTAATGCGTTCCTTAGTCATATCAGCCTCTCTGAAAGAGGAAAAAAGTGATGATTTGTTAAAACATATTACATACATGTTGCTTAATCCTGCAAAACGACAATGGTGAAGAATTGCCCCAAATCGAGTACGATCAAATTTCCACAATGATTAATCATAATATTTCCAGCTTATAGATTAACAGTACTTTGAATAATCTACATGCTTTATCATCAGACCAATACTGTTGAATACTTTTACATGCTATATAATAAATTTATTCTTACTATATCAAAGGAAAGATAGTGGAACTAGGAAGGTAATACATAGAACGGTAGAAGCCAGACAGACTACCTTTGGGTAATTTTCTTGAGTTCCCTGGGATCAGAAACTAATACTTGAACACCCAATTGCATTTTTGTCTTCTGAAGATTGAAATCAAGACAAGCAATTTTAGCAGGGGATACCCTAAGAGGCATTCCTTGGGCGGCACGTCCAGTATTAAGAGCATAACCATTCATCAAAAAGCTGTCTCTAGCACTTTTACCATGTGCCTTCAATATATTGATTCCCTGGAACCCAAATCAAAATGAAACAGAATTAAATTCATTCAAAGTATGTTAAACCATGTAAGCAAAATAGAGCTGCACGTTACAGATGTTCAACATATTGCTCAAAATTGACATCTTTCATCCAGAAGCAAAGCAGAGCCTCGTGAGAATGTATCAGACAAATTCTACTACCAACCTTGATTGGGTATCTGACTTCACCCCGTGCATTAGTCATCTTTACAGCTTGCACTGCTTCTACAACCTGCATGAATTTCATACCCACAAGTAAATTTAACAACTGAAACGAATATCAAGTGCCTAAACCTACAGCCAGAAAACTCAATCAAAAACAGAAGTTAGCATCTTGTTCATAATCAATTAATAATCAATCAATACATTCAGAACAA
>Ga0228711_1004979_pt1 | contig 20281 bp, 12 predicted proteins | sample MedpolnodulmetaG_2_FD_177996 | JGI IMG/M metagenome (GOLD analysis project Ga0228711, IMG submission 177996) | Root nodule microbial communities from Medicago polymorpha collected in Santa Monica, California, United States - brown nodules | ecosystem: Host-associated > Plants > Roots > Nodule... | reverse complement strand
ATAAGTTGTATAAATAGTAAAAGAAATAAAATAAACATTAAAATATACTTACATCGGCATCGACCCAAATCCTGCATGCCACATGTCCACCAAAGTGAGGTAAAAGCGTGAGCTCATAAGGCCCCCCTGCATAGCCGTCCGGTCCGGCCTCGTACACCACCCTCGGCACCCCCTGACAACGACCCCCACCATCATGCTGCTGAGGCAGCTCAATATCATCATGTTGCTGAGGCTCCTCAATATCAGGCTGCTCCTGCTCAATATGAGGCCGCTCCTGCTCAATATGAGGCTGCTCATGATCATCCCCATACTGATGTTGCTGATATGCATCAAACTGATACTAGTGAGGCTGAGGCTCCTCAAAATGATACGCCTGATCCTGCGCCTGTTCATACACCTCATAATCCTGCTGTTACTGTATCGGGTCCACCGTCTGGGATGGAACAGTATATGACGTTGATCCTCCAGCAGCATCAACTCTACCAAGTCTCGTTTCCCCCACCTCTCCCTCGACCAGCCATAGGAGGGCGTAATGCTTGTTTCTCCCTCTGTAAACTACTAGTAGGGGCAGGCCTCCCTGCCCGTCACTCCTATCCTGAGCCGGATCAAGCGGTCTCTGAGACGTATTCCTCCGAGACATATCTGCACAACATTTCAAAAAGCAAAATATCAATGACACATTTTCACACGGACATTGTGTCATTTCTAACAATTCAACAACAACACTAATATTTCACCAGTGTCAATTCAATCCGTTAACTACCACATTGTAGTCAAACTAACCATAATCAACATTAACAAACATATTTCTAACCAATTTCATCGTTAACATTGAAAAAATCAAAAGAAAAATTCATTGAGACATTTTAACAAACACCTAGAGTCCATATTTCAATCAACTTCAAATCAAACAATTTCAAAACCCTAAAACTACCACATTTCACTCTAAACAACATCTAATATACTATTCCTAACTTAATTTATCACTAACACTCATAAAAACTAGCATGCAAGCAAAATTTATATAAACCTAAATATGTTAAATTTCTTATAAAATTCGAAAATTTCAACCAAAAAATGCAATGAAGTAGGATTATCATCACTTACTTGATATTGTGGGAGAAATTGGCTTTGAATGGCGCAAGAATGGTGAAAATCACACTTGGAGGGAAAAATTTCGTGTTTGGAGAAGTTGGAAAAATGAGGCACTGTGTCTCTGTTTTGCTGATAAATGACTTAAGTCAGGCTGCATAAGTTAACTCACGCAGCGCTACTTAAGTCACACATACATGTTGTTAGTTAAGTCACGCAGCGTGACTTAATTAACGTAGGGGCATTATGGTATTTTCAGCAAGGTGGGAGCGAATTGTGCCAGGGGCAGAGCAGAATTCATGCAGCAATACCTCTCTTGCAATTCTAGCTTTCAAAATGGGTCGGTTCAAACAAACGAACACAATCGAATTTAGGAATTTTAATTTACTTTTTTTTTAGGGAAGGAATTTTAATTTACTTAATTTATCTATTCTCCATTTATATTATTTATTTCGGGAGTGCTATAAACACCCATTTTTCAACACTTTATTTAACATTCGTTATTTTATTGGACATAATCAATGTGAGTTTAACACTTTAGAAATGAGTTTCCCACTAATGGATCTCGTTAATCTTTCACTTGATAATATTCAGAGATGTACACACTTTTTTTTAACAAGGCAAAATATGATATATATATATATATATATATATATATATATATATATATTAACACCAAAACAATAATCCCTCTAACACAAGGTGTGTTAGAGAGCACTAGAAGTTTACAACATTACAAAGAAAACTAAAGGCAAAATCAACTGATGTCCAAACAAGCAAAGGGGCTTTGCTACCATATATAATAACCAAAAGGAAAATTAGCATACTTAGTCTTCAGCCACCAAAAAATATCATTTTTACTTTATCTAAGAGTTGCATAATTGACTTTTCTTTAAACTTAAAAACCTATTATTCTTTCTGACCACTGAACCCACACCGAAGCGAGCCATAATACCGTAAGAAATTACGGCGAGCATGACGACCTCCTCTTGAGTGAGGAAACTGAATAAAATGATCCAAAATAAGTTGTGGTTCGACCGAGGAAAAGCTAATCCAAGACTGAACTAGCCACCAAACAGAATTGAATACTTCGCACTGTAGGAACAAGTGCTGAGCTGATTGAACTTGACCACATCCACTCTCACAATAATGGTTGTCTTGAGAAATAATGGTGCGTCTTACCACATTATTCTTTGTCGGCAACCTATTGCGGCGGAGACGCCAAGCACAAATAGAGAAAATTAACGAGGAAATTCATTTTTTTTGTCATTAGTTTTGTTTTTTCTTTTAGTTTTAAACCTTATAAAATTTAAAAATAAAAATCATTTTTTTAGAGAAAAGTTTTGCATTTTTTTAAGGAGAAAAGATTTGCATTTAGTTCTTATAAATTTTGACTTCATTTAAAATGTCCACGTGACAATGACACGTCATTAGTTAAACTTAAGCTGATTTAACAACTATCAATAAAAATTTTGATGACAAATATTGTACCGACTAAAAGATGAAGAAAAATTATATGGACTAAATGCATAAACATAAAATTTTATAGAAATTAAAAATGTATTCGGTTAAATATGTTTTTAATCCTTGTAAACATTTCAATTTTTTCGTTGTAATCCCCTTAAAGTTTTCCTTCGATTTTTTTGGTCACGTGGACATTTTAAATGAAGCCAAAAAAGGATGATGCTTAGAACATTTGTCTCTCCTTTTAATTCAACTAATGTGTATCATTTAAAATTTTACATTTTTTCTATAGTCATGTGTTAAGAACATTTTTAAATTCTCTTTGCAATTTTTTTTAGCAAAGGATGAATTTAATATGAATTTGACACTTTAAAATTTATATTTAATTCATGTTTCTTAACAAATTCTATTTTTTTAAAATATCTTATAACATTCTAAACATTACTCCAAAAACTCATTCAAAATTTAGAATGATACACATGAGTTGACTTAAAAATAGAGATTAAAAGTGGTAATACAAAACTTTTTAAAAACCAAAGTCGAACAAAAAATTTAGATGACTAAAACAAAAAGTTTGAATATTTATAAGAATAATATAAAAAAAAAGGAAAATGTTAACTTGTGCCCTTAAGACACAAGTTAATTATTCAAATATAGAAATAATTTATTGAAATGTGTGCATTGCATTTAATCTTTAACTTTTTAATCAATTAAATGTACAAAATTTTAGAGAATATTTCTTCGTTTGAGTTTTTTAACATGTGCCCTTAGGGCACAAGTTAACACTACCCTAAATTTTTTTTACTAACATTGTCTTTGATTATCATAGGTGGTGGCTTAGCCCTTTATTGTGTATGGGCATACGTTAATTATGTTGTTTTTCGTTTTTGGTTTTAGACCATGTTTCTGCTGTAACTTCACTTTGTGACCGCTTCATTTTTCTCTAGCACATCTTGTACTCAGCTTGGAAAAGTTAATTTAATTCATTTTGGCTTCTTAAAAAAATAATAAAAAATACTTACCCAATTTTATTTAACGATTATGCCATTGCTATTTACTAGGTATGTTGCTCGATAGTGAACTTGAACCCTTCTCATAAGTGCGCATTTTCTTGATCCGGTCAACTTGTTAAATCAAGAAATATCATCCCTATTATACATTATCATTGGTTAATGGTTAGCAAAGTTACTGAAAATCTTTCATTCTAAAACCAAATCGTTTCCCTTCATGATTTGGAATCGAGTAGGAAACGAATTTCAATCCTTCACCCTTTTATTTCACAAAGGTCAAAGTGTTCTTTCATATAAAAAAAGTAATTGAATGTGGAGAAAGCCAAATATATGTACAAAAACAAGTGGTCGCATTCCTAAGCGTGGCCACTAATATACATTAAAAAATGTTATGAAGTTGATGGAAGTATATTTCAAACGATGACCATAATCACAAATAGAAGATTTGAAATATGATGGGTAAAGATTTGCTAATGAATTATATGTATATCTCTTCATTGGCTCTTAATTATAGGCTCCTTCAATTAGTCTCCTACCAACTAAATCTTTTTCATAGCTTTTGAAGTTTCTTTTACTTGTGAAATGAAGAATTCTACTTCATTTTTTGACAAATGAAGAATTCTACTTGTGAAATGAAGAAAAAATTTAAGCAAAAAAAATAAATAAAAGTCTTGTATTGGCGCCAGCTATTGTCATTATGTCCATAGTTTTATTTTTGCATAATAAAATGCATAGCTTTCGTTTCTAGTCTAGAATAATTGAATAATTGAATTCAATTTCTATATTTGTTTTGTCCAATAATTCCAAAACTTCTTTTCAGCGTACTCTCCATTTGTTTTTTTTAATCAAAAGATAGATGCATGCTTTTTAGTGGTCTATTAACAATCATTTTGGTTGTATATTCCTCATTGTCCTTATATATCTTGTTAGATGCTCTTACCCAATACCATAACTAGTTATAGCAACTTTGAAATTCTTGACAATGCTACCATTGGAATTTGAAAGTAACAGAAAATATTGAAAAGAGAAAAGGAGGATGTGGGGGTTGAAAAATATAAAAGAATATCAACATTAATTGATTTGATGGTTTAGTTATGATGACACCTTTAGTTTTCTATCATTCCCTTTACACGAAAGTAAAATATTACTCAATCAAATTCAATTTTTGTTGCCCCTTGGCATCTCCCTCTCTATAATTTCTTTGATTTTACAAGTAATCTTATCATTCACTTTTTAAGTGAGGCCTGACAATTGACTGCCTATGGGAATATATATGTGCATGCGCTGCCACTTGATTGTTTTAATTTAATTAATTAATCAAAGCATGGAAAATATTTTGTGAGTAGTGCCAAAATATTTTGTGTTCTTTTTAATAAAAAAAAAAATTAGTTCTCTCTAATTTTGCAAGGAAATGAGGCGAAAAATACATGTTTCCACAATTGTCCATGAAGTTGATACAGTGTTTGATATAACTCATATATGAGGTCGCCTCTTTGCAAAATTGCAACCCCACAACATAGTCATTCTATGAAAATTTAGAGACGTAAAAATTCCAAAAAAAATATAGTTTTTTTTGCCAAATGTTAGAAATGTCAAATTTGATGTAAACACAAATTTCTATTTGTATGAACAAATTTATTAGAGCTCGATAGGGCAATGAACCAAGCAAGAATGATTAAATATGATGTTGAGTTGATTTGTTATAGATTAAAAAATATATTTTTTCCTGTAGTTTTATAACTGATTTATACGGAAATTTACTCAATAATAGTAAAAGTTATTTTAAATTTATTTTTAAAAGTTAAAAGAAATTTTTTGACAATCGCCGACTTGAATATCCATTGTTAGAGATTTTCATTACTAATAATCACATAAGAAAAATTCATTGACGCATTAAAAATATCCAAAACAAAGTTGTACAGAAGAATGATATACTAAAAATTATTTTAAAAAATAAGTTATTCAAGTCAATTACTCAATAAAAGCTTTCTTTAAAAACTCTTTGTTAAATATATTATAACAAAAATATGAAACACAATAAAAATTATTTTAAAAAAAAAAACTTAGCTAAAGAACCCTTAGTTTATGTAAAGGAACCCATTTACCAACCATATTGAATTAGAGTGGATAATGAACTCAAATTGAGGTTGAATCGTTTGAGAGATTTTGAGTCTAAATTTTGATTGAAACAATAATTTGTCAGATTTTATTTTCCTTTTTGTCGAGCTCCGGTTTTGCAGAGGTCTCTCTTCTTAAAAGTGTAGGGTTAGGAAAAGAAAAAAGGAATCTCCTCTAGGAGGGCATCAAGATGTAGTCATTGGCTGAGCGGGGACTTAACTACAATAGAGACGTGGCCGGCTAGAGGGATTACTCCCCCTTCCTGCCATCCAAAATACTCTCCATCTCAATTTTCGTCTTTGTGATTATTCTCTTCATCCCCACGGTTAAAACTTAAAAGTCTCCGCCCATGGTCCCCTATATGGGGTAGTTAACAAGGAGATCCTCAATTGCAGATTTAAACTGTATTAAGCTCATCATTTTGGGGGTTTAAGTGAGTCTCGTATGTACACATCACTTATTTTATAATTTTTTTAATGTTAATCAATCTCTCTAGCTCAACACCTCAAAAAAAAATTATTAAATGGATTTTATCAATAACTTTATATCATTATACTTCAACGAAGCTCGTTTATTTTAATACGGTTAATTAAGTCGGACCAGAACAAGGTGAGTGTGTGTGTAATTCTCCATTCTATTTCTATTTCTAAACTTTTTTAGGCTACTTTTATGAAATTTCAAAAGGTTTAGGGACCAATCTCAAAATATTAAATACAGAGACTAACTTTGCAAAATTTTAAAATTTAGGGACGAATTGCAATTTCTTGGGACCAATTAACAAACTTTTAAAAATATAGGGACAAATTTCCAAAAATTGAAATAATCATAAGGCCATCTGAGATTCAGAGTAATGAAGGCCAAACTAAAATAATTGGTATTTAAAATTCCCATGAATGGAGTAATTGGAAATTCTATGAAAATTAGAATTCGAGGCAATTTAAATACTACAACTGAATTTCCTTTATTTATTTATGGGTTAAATAAGTTTTTCGTTCCTATAAATATAACGAATTTTGATTTTAGTCCCTATAAAATTAAACTGAATGTTTTCATCCTCACAAAAAATTTTATTTTGTTTTTGGTCCTTAATGAATATAATTTTAACGTGTTTTTGACATTTTTTGAACATAATATGAATATATAAATGTCGAATATAATAAACGAACATAACATGGATACAATTTGAACATAAAAGAGTTATAATTTTGCGATTTATATGAACATAAAATGACCATTAAGGACGAAAAACAAAATAAAAAAATTTGTGAGGACGAAAACATTCAGTTTAATTTTTTAGGGACTAAAATCAAAATTCGCTATATTATAAGGACGAAAAACTTATTTAACCCTTTAATATAATTCGCTTAGTTTATTAAAAAAAAAATATTAAAACAAATGTAACAAACACGATATTAATATATATTTTTTTCCTTTATCATTTAAGAAGTGTAACAAACTATATGAGTATATTTATACCCTTAAACAACTTTTTCTATAATAAACTTGTTGTTGTTGTCATTAAAAAAAGAATTTAGATTATATATTTTTTTGTTATATTCTATTATTGTCATTGTCGTTGAAATAGATAATCAAAGTTAGTTTGATTTATTTTAACTTGAAAGAAACAAACATTTATATTTTTTTTAATTTTAATCAAAATCAAAATTTCATAAAAAAACATCGTTTATAATTTTCAAACGTTATCGCAATGAAAATAGTGGAAAGACGAGCACATGAGCGCCCGTCTTTTCGCTAGTATTTAATAAAACAAACTCATGCTTGGATTAACATGACGTATTATTGACCACATTCATGCTGCAATTTACAACTTGGTACAAGACAAATACGAGATTTTATGTAAAAAACAGCACAAAGCAACCGTGATTTTGGCAATCCAAATAAAACAAGTTCACGTTACTTGGTGGCTCTGAACACCGGTTAAAAAAATAAAAATTACAAAATTTCTATTGCGAAAAATATCTTTTAAACTTGGGTTAAATAAGTTTTTTCGTTTTTATAAATATAGCGAATTTTGATTTTAATCCCTAAAAAATTAAACTGAATGTTTTCATCCTCACAAATTTTTTTATTTTGTTTTTCGTCTTTAATGGCCATTTTATGTTCATATAAATGACAAAATTATAACTCGTTTATGTTCAAATTGTATCTATGTTATGTCCGTTTATTATATTCGACATTTACATATTCATATTATGTTAAAAAAAATGTCAAAAACACGTTAAAATTATATCCATTAAGGACCAAAAACAAAATAAATTTTTTTGTGAGGATGAAAACATTCAGTTTAATTTTATAGGGACTAAAATCAAAATTCGTTATATTTATAGGGACGAAAAACTTATTTAACCCTTTAAACTTTAAACGTTGGACCACAAAAGTTTTAAGATATTTTTTTTATTATATTGGTTTTCTTAACGAATAATTCCTAGATATTTGTTAGCATTTTCTATAAAATAAACCTAAATCACAAGTATTGATTTTCTATGTGAGTACAAAAATAGGATGAATTAATCGGATAATATGTACTAAAAGCACTTTTGCAGAAATTCTTTATATGATCAGACACAAGATAATTTTTCTTTAGCTTGTAACCTTAGAATTATTGAATCATCTACATGTGTTATTTCCACCAAAAAAATCTAGATGTGTTATAAAACTAGCGTTTTCATGTTTTTAATAACATTAGTTCATTAGTTCATCTAAAGAATTACTTATGACTGTGTGTTAGATAAACTGAACTTTGAGCCAAAAAATTGATACTAGTTTATTTAATAATTTATCGTCATCACAAAATAGTCAATTACTAGGACCTTTATTACCAAATAGTGACAAAGAGATGATTGGAAAATCCTAATTATTTATATTTATCATGAGTTGAAACTAATTTTATTTACAAATTGAAAAACCAATTTCAAAACAAAACTCACCTATTATCTCCAAACCAATAGTTTAATTATCGCATTTTAGATAATAATAATAGTTTATGTGGATACAAATTCTTTTATTTTTTTTAAGAGGTTAAAATGGAATATATTACCACAACAAAAAGGCTTTCGTAGCATAAGGTGTGTCGAGGAAGAAACACCAAAATTCAAACAAAGTTTAATCAATATTTACAAGCCAAAACTGAACAATAAACATTACAAAAAAGAAATAACAAATAGCCTATACCCAACATGGTAAACGGACTAAGCCATCAACCATGATAATTGAAGGGAAGTAAAGCGAATTTTGCCTTCAACCACATGAATATTATAGACTTAATCTTATCGACCACCTGCATAATTGTGCATTCATTGTCATTAAAAATTTTGTTATTTCTTTCTTTCCAGATTTTTCACACGGGTTCAAACCAAATAACCTGTAAGATCGAACGCTGCGACTTAGCAGCACCACCAATATAGTTGAACTTATTAAAATGACATGCTACATCAAACGGCATAACCGTAGATATGCCTAGCCACCGAAAAATAAAGAACCAAACAGACCCAAAAAAAAGTACAATGTAATAAGTGAGAAGAAGTTTCCACCACACCGTACCCTCCGACGCACGTCTGAGCATCAATATCAATAACATGTTGACGATGAAGGCTGTCCTTAGTAGGTAGCCTATCACGAAACAGATGCCAAGCAAGCAACACAACCTTCAAAGGAATATCCTTATGCCAGAAAGACGACACATGCACCACATGATCAATAGGAGACTGAACATTCAAAAAATTATAAGCATTACGAACAGTATAAACGGAAGATGTCTCCAATCTCTAAAGCCATCTATCTTCCATGTCCACCTTCAAAGTAACATTTTGAAGTAATAGCCTAAGATCCCCCACCAACTCCTCTTCCCACGCAAACAACCTACGCCTCTAACTCCAAGCTGCCCCCTCATTCCCCCATCCTAACATACACATACCAAACACCGACTCCCCCTTCAACATAGACAACTCAAATAATATACTAAATATATCTCTAAATGACACTCCACCAACCCACACATCTGTCCAAAAAAGCGTTTTTTTGCCGTCTCCCACCAAACGACTAACATGACCGTGAAACAACTCATCCCTACACAATGTAGATATGTCCCTCCACCACATAGAGGCCTTGCGCCCACCCTACAACAATCGGCCACCCACCACTCCGTACGACACTGACATCACCCTAAACCATAAACTATCCTTATCCACCAACAACCGCCAACACCACTTCCGTAATAAAGCACTATTAAATCCCCTAATTCTCCTTATCCCCAAACCTCCAACCTCCTTACTCTGACAAATAGAATTTCAATCAACCCATGATATTTTCCTGTGGTCAACACTCCAAAAAAAAAAAATTTAAAATAGATTCAATAGAGGAGACGATACCTGACGGAGCCTTGAAACAAGAAAGAGTATAAACAGGCAGGGATGACAAGACATACTTCAACAAAATCACACGGCCACCTAGGGACAAATGTCTCGAACTCCAACCCGACAGTCTAGAATTAATTTGATTAATGAGAGGTTCCCGAAAAGCCAAACGACATGCATTACCACCAAAAGGCAGGCTAAGGTACATAAAAGGAAAAGATCCAACCTTGCAATTCATCACCAAAGCAGCTTCTGCTAACCAAGACCCAGGTACATTCACCCCAACTAGAGACGCTTTGAAAAATTCACCTTTAAACCAGACAAATCTTCAAAGAGAAGAAGAATGGCACGCATTGCTCAAATATTAGCCCACAATTTTTCACCCAAAATTAATGTATCATCCGCAAATTGAAGGTGCGAAACCACAACCGGGTCACTCCTTCCCACCTTATAACCAGTAAAAAGATTATTAACAGACAAAGATTCCATCAAGACATGAAACTCCTCTGTTTCCAGAAGAAACAAGAAAGAAGAGAGAGGGTCGCCCTGCCTCAATCCCCTCCCCAAAGAGAACTCTTCCGTTGGAGACCAATTTACCAAAACCGAGGCCGTAGCCGTCCCAATACATTTATTTATCCACTTTTGCCAAAGAGTCGGGAACCCCATTTTCAACATCACTGCATCTAAATAATTCCAATTAATGGAGTCGTATGCTTTCTCAAAATCAACCTTAAAAAGTAACAACTCCTTCTTTCATTTTCTAGCTTCATCGACTACCTCACTAGACACCAAAATCCCATCAAGAATTTGACGACCTTTAATAAAAGCAGACGGAGAATCGGAGACAACTTAACCAATCACCATACGAAGCCTATTCGCAAGAACCTTCGCCAAAATTTTATACATACTACCCACCAAAGAAATGGGGCGAAAATCATTTAGGCGCTGATGGCTATAAACCTTAGGGATAAGAGTTATGAATGTACTATTTATCCCTTTCGTTAACTTTCCGTTCCTGTGAATTTCCGCCAAGAATCGCATCACATCATCCTTCAGAATATCCCAAAAGTCCTTAATGAAACCAAAAGTAATGCCATCAGGACCCGGGCACTTAAAATTATCACAATCCCACACTGCAGCCTTCACCTCATCCATCGAGAACGATTTAGTCAAACCAGCCCCTTCTCTACACGATAATGAACGGAAATGGAGAGTATCCATACTAGGGCGGTTAACACGGCGAGGTCGAAAATGAGAGGGGAAATTAGAGAACATAACTGCATGGACATTATTAACCCTTTCGACCAACACACCATCCACCAAGAAGAACGGGATTGCATTCCTACGGCTCCTGCTAGACATGATACCATGAAAAAACCTTGAATTTGCATCCCCTTCACGTAACCATTGCATCCGCGACTGTTGCAAGCGAATACTAGAATTAACCCAGGATAATGAGAACAACTCCTCAGAAAACCCATGAAGCTCCTCTACCTCCTCATCCAACAACATGGCCCACTCACCCTTCAACCCAAGGGCTGTAATACGGTCCTTCAGAGATAAGATTCTAGCTGGTAAATTTGTAGATTGACGTTGGTGCCATTCCTTTAACGCTAATTTAATTAACTTGAATTTTTCTTTTAGAGCATAACCACCCCAACCTTCCAACTGAAAAGAACTCCACTTCTTCCGGACAAACATATTATAACCTGAGAAATTCTCCCAACATTTTAACATGCGGAACAGTCTAGAAAGCTGTTGAAGACAATGATCTGAGGAACCTTGCGACCAAGCCAACTGAAAGTAATTAGGCCACGTCAAACACCACCTTTCCGATAACAAAAACCCGTCAATGCGACTCATAGACTTCCCATCCCCTCAAAACCATGTGTAGTTGCGGCCTCGGAGAGAGGTAAGTCAACCAAGCAGTTATCAACAATAAACTGATTATGATGTGCGCTCCCTGCCTGAACACATGCGCTTCCCACACTTCTTCTTTCCTCAATACACCGAACCGCATTAAAATCATCACAAACACAAATATTTTGATCAGTCAAAGATGCCAGTCTGACAGAAATATTATTCCAAAGAACCTGTTGTCGAATAGCATCACACGGAGCATATCGACCTTGTATCACTCATACATGCTCAAAAGATATATGTTGGTATATTGAAATAGAAGCAGCATATAATCTATCATAGAAGATGATTAGTTAACAGAGAAGGTGAAATTATTATTAATAACACATTCACTGATGACCATTTTATAACTATCCTAGGTAGAGTTGCCAAAACGGGCTACCCGACCCGTGACGGGCGGGCCCATGACGGGCTCGGGCTTTGTGGGCCGGGCCAAAAAGGCCAGAAGATAAACGAGCTCAAAAATATTTGTCCAAACCCGACCCTTTGCGGGCTACGGGCTTTCGGGCCAGCCCAGTTACTTAAAGATTTTAATTTAAAAATAAAATATTACAATAAAAAATACCTACCGACAACTCAATTAGCAATTTACCACTGTCTTTTTTTATAAAATATCTCACTTCTTAGAATAGTCGTCCAAATTGGTAATATGTTTACTACTTGTGTTTCAATATCATTGCAAAATGAATCTAAGTAGAAATCCCAAAGAGTGCCTAAATAGGTAGTCTACTGTTTTGGATTGTGGGCCGTTGCTGGTTTTTGTGGCTGCTGTCATGATATTGGAGTGGATTCTTTTGGAGTGTTGTTTTGACAATAAGGGGCGGTTCACACTGTTATGCCTTTAGGTGTTTTGGTTTTGGTTTTGATTTTGTGTATGGTGTCCGCCGTTGCTTTAGAGCCTGTTGGTGCTTTTTTTAGTTTTGCTTCAGCTGGTTGTTTAGCTTTCTTTGTATTGCTCTTGCCCCTGTTGCTGATAAGGAAGTAACAATACATACATGCAATCAAAAGCACAGCCAAACTCCCTAAAAGAGCACAACCAGACTCCCTAAAAAGCAAAACACCCATAAAAAAAAATACATCAGGCTGCCCCTTAGACATAAGCTGCCCGCCCAAATAATTTAAAAGAAAACGGCCACTAAAACCAACACCAGTATAGCCGAATAAATGCAGCTCCAAACAATGTCATTATGCTTTAGTTAACCACATCATTATGGTGGGCGATAGAAAATTATAATGTAAAAAAATAATTATAAATTAAACGGGCTATCCGCGGCCCAGCCGGGTTAGCCTGCAACGGGCTCGGGCCTCAACAGGCTTGGGTTAAAAAGACCCAGTTTTAAACGGGCCCAAATTTTTGTGTCCAAGCCCTACATTTTATCGGGCTTTTGCGGGCCGGCTCGGTAAGTTCAGCCCATTTTAACAGCTCTAATCTTAGGTAAGATTTGAAACTTGTCCTTTGTGGTTACAAAACCAAGCTCCTAATATTAAGCCGGCATCTCTTAATATTCATTAAAATATTTATCTCAATTCTACCATATTTTAATTAAGATATTTTAACAGATTAAGAAATATGTTCATCCTTCGATGAAGCATTCTTAGATATTCCATAGGAGATACTTTAATTAAAGTCATTTAAAATTAGATTCAAGCTACTATACAAAATAATATTCTTGATGACAAATTGACAAAATTTATGGACATAATATATAGTTTTTTTTTTTAAGGAAAGATATAATGTATAGTTATTTTTTTATAGATATAATATATAGTTTTTTTTTTGACAAAAACAAAATGATATTCATTCATTCAAATCGAGAGATTACATCATTCAACACCGCTAAAAACGTACAGGATGAATCCGCGAACAAACTCACAACATCCAAGTTAATAGCATACAACGGCATAATGCCTACAAAAATATATGATAAAATTAAAGTGACTGGAGTATCCATGGCCTCCGGATCTGCAACACTGACACCCAAATCTTTGATTGAATAATCGATCTTCAATATGAATCAAATGAACACCGCAAAAAGACGAGAATCAAACAACGCTGCACAAGATGACGAACAACAAACCATCATACTTAGATGATGAAATCACAAAGAAAAAACCTAGGTCTATGTGAAAATCACTTATTTAGATTGAAATATAGAGAGAAAAATGAAGAGGGGTGATTTCAGGTCAATAATTGACACAAAACCATCCCTCAGTGGAACTCTGGAAGAGAAAACCTAGAGAGAGAAAACTAGGGGAAGAGAGAACAACCTTTTAGATATAATATATAGTTCTTAACCAGGTATATATTTGATTATTTTAATACACGCATAGGGGCATACATGTTTCATAGTTTTTTTTTTGGAGGAACATGTTTCCTAGTTAGTATCTAATGTGATTATTTTTATGTAATTAATTTATGTGGCTATTTTTATACCATTTCCTTTCACCTAATGTTTTTTATTTTTGAAAGATTTCACCTAACATTCTTATATTTTAAAATTTATTTATTTTAAATTTCTTAGATATATTGCTACAAAATGGTTTAATATGTATATATATAGAGAGACACACACTATTATTCCCTTCTACCAATAAAAAGATATATACTATTATGCCAGCTTAATTGGAAGTGTTTTGTCAAACATAAAGTTCATTTTTTTAGGCAGTCAAACAAAAAAGTTTTTTATATTTTTTTTCAATGAAGTCAAACAAAAAAAGTTAATATAGAGAACTAGAATCCGTTCCTAAAATCAAACCATATTCTTACTAATAGAAAAAAGTGTGTTTAGGAGCATGAGTTATGGTTTCTTTGTTTTTTTGAATGTCAAATTAATATTAGCAAAACAAGCTAAAGATATACAAGGAGCACAAGTAAGGCAAACAGGAAGAGAAGACAAACAAACCAAATCGTTGTAAGGCAAAAGCAAAAACAACGAAAACACGTATTCGGAGTAAAGCATCTCAAGCAACCAGAGCAACAAAGAATGAACTGAACAAAGCAACCCAAGCAAAAGAACCGAGGAAAACCTCTCTGCCAAGAAAAGGTACAAGAACCAACCAGGCGACACCTTCGAGCGTAGACCACCCTACCGAACCCCCTACACAAATCGCAATCGGCCCAAACATAGAATAGGTTCCACCTCCCACTCTTAATAAATACAAGAACTCCCGGAGGTCTTGCCAAGAAACCATTTTCACGAGGAGGACTTAATCCTATCTACGAGTTGCTCCACAAATTAGAGGCTTGTCTGAGAAAATAGAATCATTAATCTGAGACCAGCAAATAATCAACATCATTTGATCTCTGAATCTTTAGGTTTGCAGTAGCTTTCGGCTGTTTCGATTTTTAATTTTGTGAATTCTTTTGCACTTTTCCTATTCTTGACACACCTTATGCTTTAAACAAATTTAAGCTTAATTAAAGTTTTAGTCTCCCCCATTTGTTCAATTTCTGGATAAAAAGTTTAAGTTTAATATGACATGGCTTTCATTTGTGTACCAAGTACATGGCATGTCATTTAAAATTGTGCCATATCAACGTCAATTGAAAGGTTGGCTTCAATTTCAAAAACTGAAAAAACTAAAGGACTAAAATTACGGATTTAAAAATTGGGGGACCAAAATCTAGAAATTGAACAAATCGGAGGACTAAATTTGTAATTAAGCCATAAATCAGTTACATCCAGTTTGTTTTGTTTTTTCAAGGAAAATAAATTCCTACAAAACCATAGGGTTTTTTTTACTAACCCTCTATTTGTTATAGAAAAAGTTTCTAGTAATTTGGAGTTCGGCCTAAAGATAAGAAAACCTTAAAAACATGCTTACTTAATTTTTTTTCCGGCCTACAACGATACATAAGTTATCAGCAACAACAAAACAAGTCTACTACTACATTCCTTAAGAAAGAAAAAAAGTCTACTACTGCATGTAAAAAAATTACTCGATCGATCTTGAAGTACCCTATTTTTAGTATAAAATGTATTAAAAAAAATATTATACCATAAGTTCACACACCATCTCCCTTTTCATCTAAACAACTTTGATAAGATGCAGTGTCCACTGTGGTGGTGCAAGCAGTAGCTCTGGCCCTCCGCACTACCATCCTCCAGAATTCCAGCAGATCGTTTCCAGTGGTTTTGGTAGAGAAATAGGTCGGTCTCTAGATCTGTTTCGATCAGAAAAATGGGATTGAGAAAAGCATACACCAGAGTTCTACATGAGGAGGGACGTGAGGTGGAAGCATCCCATGCTTGACAATCAGATGTGTCACAACACTCCTGAATTCGACATCACCCTTGTTGTTTTTGGTGTCCACCTCGTCGCCGTGAAAGTCTACATCAAGATGAATCAGGTTTATTCCTTTTCTCACGACCATCAACGTGGTTCTTATGTACATGCATTTTGTTGTGTGTGTGAGAGAGAGATGGGTTAACAACCCCATAGGCTCTTTCATCTAGCGCCGCAGACGATGGGTGGTTTTGTTGCGTTTCGTTTATGGCGTTGATGTGTGGATTAGGCAATTGTACCAACTCGTTTACCAAGTAATAAAGTGATAAGTAGCGTATCGAATCCACAAGGATTTTCGTTTCATCCAAACAATTCACATTACTTATTTTAAGTTGACGATATAATAAAAGATAAGGGTTAGAAGCTTGCAATTTTTATCTGTTTGCAATAGAGCAAGTTTACCTGTTTTTGGTTGCAGAAAAGTAAGCAACGGTTAGGATTATTTGAATCCCCCTATTTATATTGGTGGATATTAAATAACAATAATGTCGTGTTCATTTATCTTAGGTAGACTATACAAGTGATGAGGTCGTTGATACGTTACTAACCTAATCAGTCACTAAGCTGCACCCTACTGATCACACGGTGATCCTTACGTGTGGGGTCTATATTATCTCAGTTGACTAGGTCTATCTCTCCAATGTTTGGTTGCACCTGCTGGTCACACGGTGATCCTTACGTGTGGGGTCTTACCACCTCAAAGGTAATTGAAAGCATAGACTTAAATTGGCTTTCCAAGATTTCCAAAGTCATAAAGGTCACACTAAGGTTATACGCGCGCTACAGTATATGCTTATTAATCCTATATGATTCTACCACCTTCGTAAGGATTATTAGTGTGGGGCCTGACCAATGTTCCTGTAGGTATACTCATCTATGAATCTTAGGACACTTATAGCGCTCTCTCTCTCTCTCTCTCGCACTTAGTAGTTCTACAAATGGACAACCCTATCAGCGTCTACTTTACCAAGGATTAAAGAGAATGGTTCTATTAGGCTACGATTTAGTTCCTTCAAGCAGACACTTGTTTCCTTAATTACTAACTAGTTACCTCATAGGTTCAACAGATTTTACTCAATATTAGTAATGCCACCTCCTAAGTACTTGCTACTAGGGTCAACTCACTTTCAATATATTTCGCTAGTTATAACTAATTACTTCATAAACAGATAGATATTAGTAGCAAGATATACGCATAAGGATAGTATAATATCAACATTAGGCCCTGTCACTAGGGGTTGTCAAAGTTTAGATTAGACCCAAAACTGTGTCCGAACTGAACTGAACTATAATAAAACAATTCAAGCTAAACTGAATTGCTACTTCAAAAAAATGGTGCACTATTTCATTTAAAAATAAATAAAATTGAACTGCTACTACAAACAATTTTTTAGCCTTCAAATAGCCTATCCTGTTGTTTATAGTATTCTGCAACCTTGCGTTGCTTCTCTGAAATCAAACACAACCAAAGAAACTCTCAAAATGAAAACCATATAGTAAAGGATATAGTAAATAAAACAAGTTGGTTCAGAAGCTAGATCCAAGTATTATCTACAACTGTGCAGTTAAATTAAGCAAAAACTGAAAAGCACCTTGGTTACAAATTCTTCTCTCAGAACCTCAAATTAAAAAACTTAACTCAAAAGCTTATGAAAACAACTTATAAAAAAACTTAACTCAAAAGCAATAAACAAAGTTGCAAATTAAGCTATTTATATTTGGTTAAAGAAACAACTTATAAAAAAGTGCTTATAAATAAGCTACAAATTAAGCTATTCATCAAAACAAGGCCTAAATCTAACTCAAAAGCAATAAATAAACATGAAAGGAATTGCAACACATAATAAAAAACAACACCAAAATACTAGTTCAGAATAACTTTGGGTTACCTTCAGTTTTGTTTTTTCAAAAACGGTTCAGTTAATAACTGGACCTTTAAGTATGGATCAATTCAGATTTTTTAGGTATTGGTTCAGTTCAATACTAGTTCGGATCGGTTCAGTTCAACAGTTTGGTTCAGTTTTTGGTTTTTTTACCCACTCCTACCTGTCACAACCTAAGTATCTAATCTAGAGTTGCGCCTACTACATAAATAAACTAAGGAATTTCCTAATAAAACTTAATAGTGACCAAAAGATAAATAAAATAAAAACGACATTAACAAAAATAAATAGAGGTTCATCTTAGAACACTAAGAAAAAAAGAATTAGTGACACATGGTAACTAAAAACAAATTACTAAAGGTAAAAACATACCCTAGAAAATCAAGGAGCAGATAAAAACTCATCCGAAGCTCTAGAATTGCCTTCCTCTTGAACTGCGCCACAGTTCTAAACGAGAAATTCTGAATGAGGAATGTTGATATTTATAGTGAGAGTTTCTACCTGGGTTTACCCATAAAAAGCAGAAAAAACGCTTGCGCCCTGCACTTTTCAGATGCACGGGGCGCATGGCTAGCATGCCTAGCACATGTGAGTGTGCCAAAATCCATGCCCTAGGCGCATAGCTTGTTAAAACCATGCCCTAGGCGCATGAAACCTCTTCGTGTGGGCCCATTTCTCTGATTTTCCGTAGTTTTATTTCTTCGTCTTCGAATAACTTGCCTCAGAACTTGGGAACATAATTCCTCCCTCTTGTAAGTCTTTTGAGGCCTCTTGAGTCTTCATTCTTGGTCTTCCTAAGTCTTCACAATTCTTCAAATGTTCTTGATTTGCCGATTTGCATGATTTCTTCGTGAATTACTTCAAAAACCCCCTAAAATTGCTATGTTTCGGGAAAATTAGAATTGCAGACTCAAATATAGAAAATCTTACAAAAGTCTCCCGTTGGTTCTTTAACTTCAATCGAGAGTGGTGCACTGATTTATACGGTTGCTGGATGCAACCTTTGGGTGGTTCCAAGGGTGGAGAGTTTGTTTATTTCAAGATGGGGATGTTGATGATGGTGCTGGTCTTAAAAGGTTGAAGGTGTTGATGGGGGAAGGCAAAATCATACATCTATTGCTTGTGGTGCTGTGATTTTGTTGGGTGCCGACTGTTTTGTGCCTAGATACAATGATGTCAAAATTATTTAATTTTCACATCCACACAAACTTGCTAATATACAAAAAATTCAACGATATTTTAATATTCAACGATATTATATAATTTCATTGTTTCAATTATATTTTTACTTATCTCTCATCATATATTTTCGTGTTTGGAAAATGACAAGATATCTTTTATACCTATGACTTAAGATGTCTTGCTCAGTTAATTCATCAATAACATTAAGTTAGGATAGTACATTTTGAATGTAAATATAGCCTTATGTCTAAAAACTAGCATCTGCATATGAAACTGCTCCAGACCCCCTATGTAAAAAGTCTATTTGTATTACTTTCTAAATCAAAAGTTCAGTCTTGGATTTTCATGTTGGAAAACCATTAAGGGCAAAAATATCTTCATTGATATAATTAATGAAACAACAAACACACACATCTAGATGAAGAGTTTACATAATATACATAGCTAACTGCACCTAATCTCAACTCTACATATACTCACGGTAGCGAGTACAAATAGATGAGAATGAGACGAAATAGCTTAAAATTAATTGATACTGCAAGCATTCCAAGATCTTTAAACATACAGATAAAGTGGTTATGAGTTACAGGTACTAAGACAGACCGATTTCTGTCCTGATCCACATTACAACTACTGCTGTTTGCATATCAGAGGGCAATGAAAGTTAACTACTGTTGGTTATTCAATGACATTTAATTACAATTTGTACAACGACACTAAGTGTCGTTAGGGGTATAATGGTTTTTTAATGGTGCAGGAGAGCAATTTTGTATGTGAGATGAGCAATTATTTATTTATTTTGGGTTAATAGATCTTTACCCCTGTAATATAAGTCATTTTTGGTTTTTCCCCTTGTAAAATATTTTTTTTGATTTACCCCCTGTAAAATATTTTTGTTTTGATTTACCCCCTAATAGGCCAAACAAAAACCAATTTTATTTTTTTTTTCAAA
>Ga0228711_1004978_pt1 | contig 20283 bp, 20 predicted proteins | sample MedpolnodulmetaG_2_FD_177996 | JGI IMG/M metagenome (GOLD analysis project Ga0228711, IMG submission 177996) | Root nodule microbial communities from Medicago polymorpha collected in Santa Monica, California, United States - brown nodules | ecosystem: Host-associated > Plants > Roots > Nodule... | reverse complement strand
CCCTCCCCCACTTATTTAACGCTTATTTTCTACACCTCCGATTCTTAATTTATCATGTTTGGATTCCTCTCTTTGTTTTATCTAATTTCTCAAACTACTTTCCACTCAACAACTACTCATTATTTTTTAAAAATAGCACCAATAATAATATTTATTAATTTCACCTACTAACATATTTTAATAAATTAAAATATAAAATGGGGTGTTACAACAGGTACAAGAAGATCATGGTGAAGATAGTGATGATGAGGATGAGGAAGGTGCACACTTGCATGATGATCCTGTGCACCATGATCATGAAGCCGGTGGACAATATGACAATGATCGATGAACATGGATGCAAAATGAAATCCAAAGGATGAGCACCGAGCAACAAAGACAAGGTGCTGAAATTTCAGGGCTACGCGATGATGTCCAAAGAGGCAATTGTATGCGTGAAGAAAATAACCGCATGCTCTAAAGAATGATGCAGCACCTCAACCTCCAGGATCCTCCACAGGGTCCCCAATAAATTGGGAGCTTTCGTTATTCCTTTCTCTTTTATTTCTTGGTATTTTTTTTCTTTTTAAATCATCGAGGAAAATGCTTCACCCAAGTGTGGGGGGAGTCAATGAAATGTCAAGTGTCGTAGTGTTTCCAAACTCCCTTGAATTTTAATTTCTTGTTTTGTTTTGTTGCGAAAGGCATGTAAAGCAGCTTGTTTTTATTGTAAATTATGACATAAATTTTTTTGTTGTCTCTTCCCAAATGGTTGTTTCTTGTACATGAAAGTGATTTCTTGTGTTTTAAGTGTTCTTGCTATACCCACATCATGTTTTATTGTGAAAATTCTCTTTGGGAAAAGCACAAATTTGCAATCTTTGAATAAGTGTGTAGGTAGGTATTTTAAGGAGCACGTTCTAACTCTAATGGTAAATTGACCCTTAAAAGTCCTCGGAGTAAAAGTAGTATAAGTTTGTGTGGGGAATAAAAAGATCAAACAAAGAGGGTCGGAAGCAAAATTATTTCTAGGGCACCATTGACTCTAGGGGGCAGGAGCCGCACTACCTGACTTCCTACGTGAAGGTGTTGTCTTCAAACATCAATAAAAATTATGCAGTTCCCCAAAAGTGTTTAAATGTGTTTAATTGTCAAATGATCAAATAATTCACATCTCTCTTATATGAAATGAAGAAAGGACTTTTCTCGGTTGTTTTAGTGTTAAGGTTAGAACTTGTTTCCTATAATATCTCTTACACATGAGCAAGAAAAGTGCTGGACTACACACACACACACACACACACACTCTCACTTGAGACTTGTTGTTGGGTTGAATAGGTTCATGAGAAATGCTTGAAGTTGTGATTAGTGTACCACTAGAACAAAGCCTTGGAAGAGACATGAGTTTTAATACTGATTTTCATATGTTAATTTTGTTTATGCTGCTAATGTTTATGCCTTTTGCTTGAGGACAAGCAAAGATTCAAGTGTGGGGGAGTTTGTTGAGTTAATAATTAGTGTTTTCAATATATTATTTGAGTCTATTTTATTTAGATTTTATATGTTTTTATTTCCTTTTCAGAATTATTTTACTTCAATTGCAAGTTATTTTATTTCAGGAACAAATATTTGAAAGATTTCGTCTTGGAGAAAAAGAAAGGTGATTTGGAGCTGATTCAGGTTGAAAATATGAAGATTTGGTACAAAAATATGAAGACCACCAACCAGAGAGGTTGGCACGGCCCGTGCCTCCAGTGGCACGGCCGTGCCATCATTCCAGACAGCCTTTTGCTGCCTTTGCTTCTCCGACAAGCTGCCTATTTAGTTTATTTCTGACCTAAAGCCCATGATTTATTGTGGAACATTCTTGGCGCGTCATTTTTTGGAGGTCAAGCTATTTGATTAGCATAGACTCCCTAGTTTATTTCACGACTGAACTTTTAATTTTTTCAAAAGAAAGTGGAAAAAGGTTCAAATACCACATTTTTAAAGATTAAGGGTTCAGGGGTTGGTTATATTTAGGGAAGGTATTAGCACCCTAAATATTCGTAGTAATCTACGAGGACCTCGTGATTTTATTCAACTCTTGTGCTATAACTTGCTTGCTTTTTTTTTTGTTTAAAAGAAGGAATTAAAAGTAGTGATTAAAAGAAAAGAAACATTTTTATTTACATTTTTTATTGATTTGGAAGGACAAGGTCCTTTGCCTACGTACCCGTGAGGGATCAAATCCTCGTAGTTCCGGGTAGAAATACCGTTTGATTTGTTTTGTGTTTTTTTATTAGTTTTGAAAAAAGTTTTAACGAAGAAAAGCCAAAGTGGCAAATAAGAATTGGTTTGTGTTTTTAATATTAAAAGAAAATAGACTCAAGATATAATTAAATTGATTAACATATGATTAAGGAAATAAAATAAAAATGAGATCAATTGATTGAAAATCAAGGTTTATTATGAAAATATTTTTGTGATTTTTGTTATTTGAATGTTTCTGTTGTTTTGTAATAATAAATAAAAATTAAACTAACGAAGCAATAAAAATAAAAGCGCGTGGATTTTTGTAGTGACATTGGATCACCACAAAATCCATAATCTAATTTTAAGCGGTAAAGAAATGAAAGGACACACACGCACACAAACTTTTCTCATTTATATTGTTTACATTGAACCTAGATACATTCTAATTGCTGGAAAAAAATGACGATAATTAAAATGCTAAATGATAATAATAAATAGAAATAAAATGAAATGCAAAAAAAGCTAAAAAGTAAGAAAATAAAAGAAACTAAGAGAGCGGGACAACCAAAGGGACAAAAGTATCGAAGGGACTTTCCGGAAGGGACAGAAAAGGGACTTTTCTGAAGGAACAGAAAAAGAGGGAGAAGAAAAGAATAGTTCGTCAACACAAGCTAAATGAGGGAGAAGAGAGAAAAGTTCTTTGACAACTCAAGAGAACTTTTGGTGTCTTTTGAAGTGTGGAATGAGAGCTCTATTTATAGCTGAGGAGGTTGATGAGAATGAAAAAGTGGTTTAATGGTTTTTGATGGTGATTTGAATGATGTTTAATGGTGAAATTTAAAACAGGAATGTGAAAGTTGACACTTGACTTGAAATTTTTTGGACCTTAGACATTTTATTTTTGGACCTATTCTAAGTAATAAATAAACAAATAAAATAACCTAAATAAAAAACAAAATAAAATAAAAATAAAAGTAAAATAAAAGATGGAAATGAAAAAAGATAAAAAAAAATAGAAAAGACTAATAATAAAAATAAAATAAAAGGCGGGCCCGAAAACGAACCAAAAATGAGGTATTTTAAAATACCTCTCTGCCAAAATTTCCTTTGAAAAGTCAAGTCTATTCAGTGTCAGATTGCGTATGAATGTAGGATCTTAGGTCAAAAATTGGGGTATGACAATTCAATTGATGTATTTCTTGGGGCTTAAGTTGTTCTAGACTATAAATAGAGTAGCTAACAAACATATTGAATCATCTTTTGTTCTTCGAAATAATCAGTGACAATTATTTCTTTGAATAAAAGTTCACCTTTATTTTATTGTTATTTTATGTTCTTCTTCTCTTCTATGTCTACAATGAACATGAGTGAGTAGACTCTTCCTGTCTTGGGATTGTTGGATGAGTCTAATGACCTAATCCCTATCAAACCAATCCTCGAACGCTAATTTTATGTAAATATATTTTCTAATCTATTTCACTGTTTTTATAATGAATTAACAAGTATCAAATTCATAAAGCGACAGCGGAGGGTTAGTACTTGTTAATTCATAATCACAAATATCAAGCGAAGTATCGAAAGATGAAGTTTTGATATTAGAACAAGTGAAATTAGACTAGGATTGCGAAACATGAGAATAGTCTAGCAACCCTTGAGACAATAAAGTTTCGTGCTTCAAGGATTTCAATAGCAATCAACCATGAGAATAGGCGTGGTTGCTAGAGAAACACACTCACAGAAACCGAAAGGAGATGTGATAGGCTAAAGAGAAACTTGTCTTTAGAAAATAGGTCCAACATAAAGTTCTAGGTTTAAGGTTTGGTTTGTGAAGGATTTGTCACCATGACGAACCAATAATCCCAAGGCGCTTTTTATTATTATATTTTCTTTTAAAATAAAATACAAAACCTTTCAATTTGAACTCTTCTCTAATCCTTATTTAAAGTTAATTGAATTCATAACTCCGTGTCGAAACGATATCTTTTATTACTACATCGGTAAATCGTGCACTTGTGGATTTACACCATCAGTGGCATACTCTGTGTTGTAGAACAGGTCAAGTAGAGGTCTCTTTTGGATGGAGAAGCTCAATTGGTTATGGTTGTGGTTTCCGCTAAGTTCGATGAGCTATCAAGGTTTTGTCCCTACATCAATGTGAAGGATGTTATGGTATCGAAATGCGTGAATTTTGAGAGCGGTCTGAGGCCTGAGATTTATCAATACATCTGTTTTCATGAGATCAGGGATTTCAATACATTAGTGCACAAGTGTCGCATGTTTGATGATGTCGGGAAGCACTACAAGGCGGTGAATCATAAGAAAGGGAAAGGCCATGGATTTGGAAAGCCGTATGTAACGCCCTATTTATTTATCTGATTATTTTGGTTGAGTTTAGAGTCTTTTATATGACTTATATGATTTATGTTGATTTATGTTGATAAGTGGCGTGTTGTTGTGTATTAATATTTTATTAAGTGGCTTTATTTTATTATTTAGTAGGATGGGTTGGAATTAATATAATAAGACTTGTAGAGGGGCTGAATTAGAATTAAGTAGAATTAAGTGGTGTTAATTAGAAAATTTGTTGAGAGAAAAAAGAAAAACAAGAGTCAGACACAAATTAGGTTTTCTTTTACAAAAGTCTTTGGGAGAAGGAGGAGAATCAAGAGGGAAGAACTTGTAGATTCTTGCAATCACCAATCTAAGGTAAGGGTGGGACTAAAATTCTCTAATCTTAGGTTATGTGATTCTGAAACTGAATTTAACATGTAGTTTTGTTGTTATTCTTGTGAATTTGAGGATTAGGGTTTGAAATTGGAATTTGATCGTAAAACATGTAGAAATTGGTTGTTAGTAAGTGTAGAAAGTCCATAGAATTGTGTATAATAGATGTTCAGATTATAGAATGATCATAGGTTGAGTTCTCTATCAAATTTGGGATTAGGTTGGATGAAAATTGGGTTTTTGGGGTGAAAAATCGCACTTCCCGACAAAAACCTGTCATAATTCGCCACGGCGAGTAGTCTGCTCGCCACGGCGAGCTATAACGTAACAGGGAGCAATGTTTGCTCGCCAACTGTTCGCCACGGCGAACTACTGTGTGGCAGGGAGCAATGTTTGCTCGCCACGGCGAGTAAGTCCGCCCGCCACGGCGAGTTGTTCAGTAGCAGTGCACCTTTTTCATATTCTTGTGTCGTTTCTACGTATTTCTGTTCTAAATTAGCCTTGGGCGTAAATATGATGATTTTAGGTAATATTGTATGTTTTCAAAATGGCCTTGTTTGTTGTGATTAACTTTGATTTGATGAATTATTATATGATGCATATATTGATGAATCACTCAATGAATGCATATGTTGACTAATATGATGATATGTGATGTTGCTCATAGATGATGAATATTATGGAATTATACTGTGGAGTCTTTGTTGTAGTTGTTGTCGTCGTTGTCGTTGATGTTGTACGTTGTTGTTGAATAAGTTGTTGAGTCCATGCATACTCATATGAAGTTGGGGGCTCATGCCCTGTTGAATGTTTAATCATTCAAAACACGTTGATTTGAGAGCCTATGCTCTACACGTTGATTTAGTAGTTGATGCTCCACACGTTGATTTAAGAGCTGATGCTCTACACGTTGAATTCAGAGCCTATGCTCTAACACGTTGATTGGTACCACATGCATACTGCATAGTCAAGTTGTTGTTGTGTCGTTGCATTGTCGCGTCGTCGTCGTCAAGTTGTTAAGTTGTTGTCATTGATTTAATGCTAAGTAGAAATAAATGAAGCATATGTGAAGTATTATTATTGTTGTTTAAAAGTTGTTTATGTTGTTAAAATCTATTGATGAATTATATGCTTATTATTATTGAATGTGAAATCTCACCCCTTCTGTTTGAATGTTGCCTCTACGTGGGTAACGTGCAGATAACCAGGATTAACTGCTGATGTGAGTTGACTCTTGTGCGTCGTCTTAGGGTCGCTCTGATACGTAACGGGATGGGGATATTTGCTATGTTTTCTACTGTTGCGTATTATTTATGAACCATGTTGTTGAACTTTTTGAATCAGGATTTTCATTAATGTTGTTATGTTGAGGCCGTAGTGCCAAGGTTGTTGAATAATGAAATAATTTTCCGCTGCGATGTTAAATTGAATTTTTGACAAAGTTGTTTCAATAAATAGTAACTTTACTCTATTTATACTTGAAATGTAGTGTGGCATTCCGTTTTACGTTGAATACTATGATGTACATGTAATATTTACATTGTTGGGAAAACGGGGTGTTACACCGTACAACAAGGACAATGGAAAGAAGAAGGGTGTTGATGGAGGCTCTAAGCCGAATGTTGCTGATGTGAAGTGCTTCAAGTGTGGAGGTTTTGGACACTATTTCGATGATTGCAAGAAGGGCGAGAGTTGTTACAAGTGTGGAAAAGTGGGTCATAATTCATTTGAATGCAATAAGGAGATCGTGTGCTACAACTGTGGGGAGGCAGATCATATCAGTACCAAGTGTACCAAGCCAAAGAAGGCGGAGGGGAAGGTGTTCGCTTTGAATGCGGAGGAAGTGTAGCAGCTGGATAATCTTATCCAAGGTATGTATTTTATTAATAGTACTGCTTTGATTGCAATTGTGTATATTGGTGCTACGCATTCTTTCATCTCGATTAGTTGTGTTGAACGTTTGAATTTGGTTGTGACTCCGTTCTTGAGAGGGATGGTCATCGATACCCCGTCCAATGACTCGGTGACTACTTCCTTAGTTTTTACTAAGTGTCCGGCTAATTTCGGTAAAATTGATTTTGAGTAGGATCTTGTTTGCCTTCCGTTGAAGCATGTGGACTGGATGCTATCTTTTGGTGTTAACATTAGCTATTTAAACAAGAGTATAACATTTTTTAAGCTAGTAAATGAAGTAGGTGGGACGTATTTGACCGCAGAGCAAGTGAAGCAGTCTTTAGATGGTGAGGCGTGTCTGTTCATGATGTTTGCTTCTTTGAAGGAAAGTGGTGAGAAAGGAGTTAGCGATCTATCGATAGTGCAAGTGTTTCCAGAAGTTTTCCGCGACGACATTACCGACTTACCACCAGAGAGAGAAGTGGAGTTTGCAATTGATTTGGTGACAGGATCAAGCCATATTTCGATTGTGCCGTATCGGATGTCCGCGTTAGAATTGGGTGAGTTGAAGAAACAGTTGGAAAAGTTGCTTGAGAAGCATTTTATCAGGTCAAGTGTTTCGCCGTGGGGTGCTCTATTGTTGTTGGTTAAGAAGAATGATGGTAGTATGAGGTTGTGTGTGGATTATCGGCAGCTGAATAAGGTAACGATTAAGAATCGATATCCACTCCCGAGTATTGATGATTTGATGGAGGATATATCAAAAACAGTGTTCCGAACAAGATATGGTCACTGTGAATATTCTGTGATGCCACTTGGTGTGACTAATACGCCGGGTGTCTTCATGGAATATATGAATATAATATTCTATCCTTATCTGGACCGGTTTGTGGTAGTGTTTATAGATGATATCTTGGTGTATTCGAAGTTGGAGGAGGAGCATGTTGAGCATCTGAGGATTGTGTTGCATACCTTGAAGGAGAAAAAGTTGTTTTCTAAGTTGTCGAAGTGTGAGTTTTGGTTGCGGGAAGTGAGCTTTCTTGGTCATGTGATTTCGAAGGGTGGTATAGTTGTGGATCCGTCAATGGTTGATGCAGTGTTGCAGTGGGAGACTCCGACGTCTGTTTTTGAGATCACAAGTTTTCTTGGTTTTGGAGGGTTATTATCAGGGGTTTATTGAAGGATTCTCTAAGTTGGATTTACCATTGACGCAATTAACTCAGAAAGCACAAGCGTATGTTTAGGAATGTTGAAGCTGACAAGTAATATATTGGAAGAGATCAAGAATGGTTAGAAAGAGGAGTTGGAACTGGTGGATAGTGTGGTGTTGGTGAATCAGGGTATAAGTGTGGATTTCAGATTGGATGAGAATGGTGTTTTGATGTTTCGTGATCGAGTTTGTGTATCGAATGTACTTCTTAAGAAGCGGATTTTGGAAGAAGGTCACATGAGTAGTCTTAGTATTCATCCAGGAGCGACGAAGATGTATCAAGATTTGAAGAGGTTGTTTTGGTGGCCTGGAATGAAGAAGGATATAGCACAATTTGTGTATGCTAGTTTGATTTGTCAGAAGTCGAAGATTAAACATTAGAAGCCATCGGGTTTGATGCAACCGTTGTTTCTGCCTGAGTAGAAGTGGGATAATATCTCTATGGACTTTGTTGAAGTGTTGCCAAAGACTGTGAAGGGTTTTGATTTGATTTGGGTGATTGTTGATCGTTGACGAAGTCGGCACATTTTTTTCCTATCAAGACCGGTATTTATGTGGTAAGGTTGGCGGAGATCTACATTGAGCGGATTTTCAGATTGCATGATATTCCTTCTAGTAATATGTCGGATCAGGATCCAAGGTTTACTTCAACGTTTTGGGAGAGTTTGCAAGCTGCTTTGGGAACAAAGTTAAGGTTGAGTTCTGCTTATCATCCCCAGACTGATGGCAAACAGAGAGGACTATTCAGAGTTTGGAGGATTTGCTAAGAGCTTGTGTTCTGGAACAAGGTGTCACTTGGGTCGAATCTTCACCGTTGATTGAGTTTATTTACAACTACAGTTTTCATTCTAGTATCGGGATGGCGCCATTTGAAGCTTTGTATGGTCGGAGGTGTAGGACACCGTTGTGTTGGTATGAGTCACGTGAAAGTGCTTTGTGAGGACCGGAAGTTGTGCAAGAGACTACATAGAAGGTTAAGATGATTCAAGAGAAGATGAGAGCGTCTCAGAGTAGGCAGAAGATTTATCATGATAAGAGGAGAAAGGATATTGATTTTCAGGTTGGTGATCATATGTTTTTGAGAGTGAATCATGTAACCGGTGTTGGACGTGCTTTGAAGTGTCGGAAGTTGACATTACGTTTTGTTGGACCGCTTGAGATTGTCGAATCATCTTTCTGTATTGGATTGCATTACTGCCATCGTTGTCGAATCTTCATGATATGTTTCATGTGTCTCACTTGTAGGAAGTATGTGTATGATGCGTCTCACGTGATTCAAGTGGAAGATTTGGAAGGATAATTTGACCGTTAAGACTTGGCCACTTAGGATTGAGGATCGGGAAGTGAAGCGTCTGAGAGGCAAGGAGATCGTTTTGGTGAAGGTGATTTGAGTTGGACCAACTGGTGAGAGTGCTACCTGGGAATCAGAGAGTAGGATGAGGGTTTCGTATCTGGAGTTGTTTTCTTTGGGTAATTTTTTAGGACGAAAATTCTTTTTAGTGGGAGAGAGTTGTAACAGTTTGTTTTTCGCTAGAATTATTTTAATTAGGCTTAATTGAACTCCCGGTCCTTTACCTTAATTCTTTAATGGGCTCAATATTTTTACCAACTAATTCACCAAAATTACTACACACTTAAATTGTCAAAATAATGAATAATTACCGTCTCTTAATAATTACCACATCTCACTAGTAACTTAGTAAAAATAATTATTCTCACTTAAAACACTAAAAATATCTCTCTTAATAAAACGATTATTTTTTTACCCTTGCTCACAAAATTACCAAAATACCCCTGAGTCTAAAAATGACAAAAATACCTTTCTTAAGCCAAAATTCATTATTCCCGAATAAAATACACACAAAGTAAATTAATCACATACAAGCACATAAAAACACACATAATAATAATTAAAAGTCTTAATTGAACTCCCGGTCCCTTAACATAATTCTTTTCTTCAAATTGATCGCATAATTGTTAAAATCATCAACTTGGTCCTTTATCTTTGTTTTCGTCTATCAATTTAATCCAATTTTGATAATTTTAATCCCCTAAAAAAAGAGACCGTTGGATTACGGAGGTCTATCAGATTTTTTAGTGTATCACCAACACCTAATTTATTTACTTTCTTATTTTTCTTCCCTCATCTTCATCTACATTCATCCTTCATCATTTTCATAAAATAAAATAAAAAAGCCAAAAAAAAAACTTTCAAATTTTCACATTTCAACTTTAAAAAAAAACCCCTAATAGACCATTTTAGTGCTTCTCCGGTCATCCTTTCCGGCGACCCACCGTGGTGTTCTCAGCTACCCTATAACAAACCAAACACATATTGTTCATCATCTCTTCATTCTCCATCTCCTCCTCAAATTTATTTATAGACCGGAGACAATTTTTAAGTTTCAAAACCGCCACCTTCAGTGTTAGATCTGGACTACCACAAAAGGTTTTTCAACAAACCACCACCATATAAGTACTCTCCTTCATATCCCCTACAAAAACCACAGAAAAAATTCATGATTGGATGACCTTGTCCCAGTGACCACCGCGCCGGAAAGCATCACCATCGCGCCGGAGAATGCTTCCACTTGAGTTTCATATTTAAAAATGCTTCCTTTGATGACATTCAACAATAAAAATGTTAACTTCATGTGATACTGTACTTTTAGTGGTCAAATTTAAACCAAATTCAGTTCTACATGTTCAAGTTTGAGATGGGTCTTTGTTAGTTCAAAATTAACCTCTGAATCTGAAATTTGGAAGCCTCGGGGTGAGAGTGAAGGAAAAGCACTCATTTGAAGGGAAGTGTTTTTGCATGAAAAAATAATTGGGGAAAAATTGGTCAAAGAAAAATTTCACCTCTTCAAATTCATCAACATAGAAACATATGTCGAGTTCTGTTGCTAAATCATCATGTATTGCTAAGTTTGAATTTTTCTCTCCTAATCTGGACTTTTTTTTGTATAGTAGAATTTGAACCTTTCTGCAGATTTAGGTGTTGTTGTTGTTTCAACCTTTGAACGTTTCTTCAACTTATCTCTCTCCATAGGAAAAAAAAATCAATGTTATGTGTTGTTGTTGGTTGAAGATTTATGTGTGTGATGATATTAGGTGTTGTTGTTGATGGTAGTGATGTAGTGATGAGAGGATGATTTAGGGGTTTGATTAAGGAGTTTGATGTTCAATTTAAGTTGTGTTTTTTATTTTAGTTTTGATTGAGTTTTTGTATGAAGATTGATAAAGATGATATTGAAAAAATGAGGAGCACGAAAATTTGGGTGATGATGAGTTTTTGAAAGAAAAAAAAATTGGGGTTTTTTTATTTTATTTTATGAAGATGATGAAGGATGAATGAAGATGAAGATGAGGGAATAAGAAGAAGAAGAAAGTAAAAAAATTAGGCGTTGGTGATACACTATAAAATCTGATAGACCTCCGTAATCCAACAGTCTCTTTTTTTAGGGGATTATAATTATCAAAATTGGATTAAATTGATAGACGAAAACAAAGATAAAGGACCAAGTTGATGATTTTAACAACTATAGGATCAATTTGAAGAAAAGAATTAAGTTAAGGGATTGGGAGTTCAATTAAGCCTTTTAATTATTATTATGTGTGTTTTTATGTGCTTGTATGTGATTAATTGTCTTTGTGCGTATTTTATTCGGGAATAATGAGTTTTGGCTTAAGAAAGGTATTTTAGTCATTTTTAGACTCAGGGGTCTTTTGGTAATTTGGTTAGCAAGGGTAAAAAATTAATTGTTTTATTAAGAGAGATATTTTTAGTGTTTTAAGTGGGAATAATTATTTTTACTAAGTTACTAGTGAGATGGGGTAATTATTAAGAGAAGGTAATTATTCATTATTTTGACAATTTAAGTGTGTTGTAATTTTGGTGAATTAGTTGGTAAGAATATTGAGCCCATTAAGACAATTAGAGACTTAGCCAATTATGTGGTGACTATATAAACACAACCCTTGTGAGGAAATTAGGTCATTACATTCATTCCCTCATTTCACAAACATTTTGAGAGATGGGTAGAGAGAGAAAGTGAATCAAGAGGAGATAGAAGAGGAGCTAGAGAGAGAGAGCTTGGGATTGGAGGCTAGGAGATAAAGTGAAGCTAGGGTTTGGATTCTTGAAGATTAGAGGTAAGGGGGATGGTTTCTTTTCATCAATTAAGTCATAATCTATTATTTTCAATTATGAGTTTAAGTGCTTTTGTGATAATTCTGACTTTTTGCGGTTTTGAATGATGAAATTTGTGCTCCTGATTCATGTGAATGTGTGGGTATGATAAACTTCATGAAATTGCTGTGTTAAGAGCTTAAATGTCATAGTTGTTGTTGTTGTTGAGTTGTTTTACTGATTTTTGATTAATTGAGTGTAAATCATGAATTGGTGAGTGATTGTTGTTGAAACATGTTTGAATTCACTTCATGAATGTATGTTTATGTTTGTATGTTGATGGGATTTGAATTGGTTGGCTGTTTATGAAGTTTGAATGAAAAAATGGTGGTTTTTCTTGAAAATGAACTAGATGATGAATTTGAGGTGAATTGGTGCTATGATTAGATGTTTGTTGTTGTTTTGAATGCCTTTTGATGTTTATAAACAAGTGTACAAGTTTTGGGGTCGAATTTGGGGTCAACGGAATAAAAAATGGGGTTTTGGGGTGAAAATTTAAGGGTTCTCGAGAGGAAACCCAAGAACAGGGATGTCTGTTCTGGTGCACCTCGCCTGGCGAGCCCCTGGCGAGTTGCCCAGTCCAGCACCCATGTTTTTTTTTCATTTCAGGTACTTGGGATCGATTCGGACCATTTCAAACTGATTATTTTGATCTGCTGAATTGTATTTAAGCTTTCTAAACCTTTGGAAACATCAAATGAACGAGATTGAACTTGGTTTTGTGAAATCGAATCATACTTTGTGGAAAATGTCAAGTATGCATAATTTTCCGAAGCCTCGTTTTCTCAAAGTATAAGGGTCAGACTAGGTTTGTCTGCTGTAGTTATGATTTATAAAAATGTTTTGGATGATAATCATGCGCTTTAACTTAGTTTTGCATTGAAATTTGGAATTCTTTGAAAAACGGAAAAATGATACGAACTTTGTGAAATTTTGGGATTGATGTGAATTGGCCTATTATGCCTATACGCATATGCTACTGTGATCATATGTGAGTAGTATGTGTGCTTGGTTGAGGTGTTTGAACTTGTTTGGCTTGTTTTGTTGAATAACTTAGAAAATGATAAAATTAGACGAACTTAGGTGAATTGTGAAATTTACCAAAATTGGCCTATGGAACGTTTAGGTATATGCTACTGCACTCGTGTGTGAATTATGTATATACTCGGTTGAGGCGTTTGAACTTGTTTACTTTTATTTTGGAGAATATATCGAAAAATGTTAGTTTTCATAAACTTAGGCGATGTTTGTCAAACTAATACTTTATGGCCGGATAACTTGTAGGAGACTTTCAATTCATGTTAGTATGATTGAATAAGAATGAATTGTTAAGGATTGGGTGCTTAAATTGATGAATGTATTGATGTGGCTAAATGTCCGTCTTTATGTGAAATATGAATTTGAAACTTTATCGTTTCTTGAGGTGTTAAATGATGTTGACGATTATGATGTTGATTCTTTTGGTGATTGTATTTTGATAATGCAATTGTTGGTGAATAACATAAATGCGGGGTGATGATTATGTTAATGTCTCCCTCAAAAAAAGATTATGTTAATGTCTTGGTGGTGAAATATGCATTGTCGAGTCCTTACTTGAAGTCCATGCATTCATAGTCATATGAGGTGATTTCAAGTATGTAAGTGCGAGGTGATTATTACATAGCTTTTGCAAGACATAAATGCGGGGTGATTATTAGGTCGGTGGATTCATTAACGGTAAAATTATCTCCATAATCCTATGGTACCACATGCATCTCAAGAATCCTATGGTACCACATTCATTAACGATGTATATGTGCATTGGTGGACTTCGTTGATGGTTGTGAATATTTGAATCAGACTCTAAATGTATACATTATTTGATTGTGTTTGTATACTTGTGGACTTATGATGACGATGAACTTATTAATCATATGAAATTGATTTATGATAATTATTTTCAATTGATTATATTTAATTGTGAACTGTGAATTAGCCCCTCAGTGGTCGTTCGGTTGACCGCCTACCTTATTCGTATGTATGGATAGACGGCGTGCAGGACTAGTTGCTTTACTTGGTGAGTTGCTTGAACAAATTTCATAACTACTCTTTGATAAGCAGCATCTTTCTGAAGAACTCAAAGAGCAAAGGGGGGCTTCGCCAATACCACTTTGATGAAAATGTCACCATTAAACTTAAGGCTTGGTCTTTCGCCTTACATTCTCATAAAGAGAATAGTATGATCCGGTCAAAAGCTTTTGAAGCTATTGAACACCATGAGAGGGTTGTTACAGTTGGGAAGCTAATAGACTCCTTCGTCCTGGAAGAAGAGTTCGTGGATTTGAAACTGGAGATTTGTAAATCCCTCTATGAGAAGCTGAAAGCTAACCTTCGCATTTGAGTCCGTAGTTAGGCTTTCTAGATTTTCTAGGCTTTCTCCTGCAACCTTTGATTTCAATTGGTGTTGTTACGTGTTGTATTGAGACATAACAATTTCCAATTCATTTGAAATAATTTGGCAAGGTTTTATTTTTCTTTGATAATTTCAAAGCCGAATGTCAACTTTTCTGTCAAAATTTAATGTTTTTGTTACTTTTATTTCACACAATTAGGCTCATATTTTCAATACATGCCTTTATTTTGACATATTTATCAAAGAAATTAACTCCTTTGACGATTTGTAACATGGTAAATAACTTCAACTGTTTAAGATAAGAAATATTGGCAACATGAGTACTTGTTTGGAAACAAACCAGAGTTGTAAGTAAAACTTCAATAAACATAATTGCTTCCCCCAAAAATTTGATACTGACAAATTTGCCACAAGGGTTTCAAACAAGAATTACATTTATTTTGGTTTTATCCACCGCTTATGGTTTTCTTACTTAAATTTTTGAATACCTAACGCAATCAAATGCCAAATTTTACCATTTGATTTTCAATTCAGGAATCACACAAATTCCTTATTTAAAGGTACAATCAAACTGTATGGTCGACTGACCAAACTTGCCTTAAGCATAAACTTAAGTGTCTCGACAGTATCTTGATCAATGGTTTCTTAACCATCTTTTCATAAGTACTAGCCCTTAAGGCCTGTTTGATTTCGTACTCCGGTTGCACAACCGTGATTTGATTCTAAGCACCTTGCTTAGATGTGATGATCACCTTCATTATTCCCTAACTCAAGGAATTCAAATTTCCCAAACTAACCTCTATGTTGAAAGTCTGGTTTTTAAGGTTTATAGCAGTACCTCTCTTAGGCTTCTAGTACCTTCTCCACTAAGTTCTTGTCATGGGATCGTTTCCCCTGTAGTTGTTGCGATAAGAAAACTTCTTTGACTCAAAGGCAATACTATTTTTGTTGTTATCCACAACATTGGTGTTTCTTTCCACCACATTGTTCTTCCCCTGTTGCACTTTCATATGGGTCGACTGAACCCACTTTTAGTTTGGTGTATAAGGGACCAAAGTTTTTCCTTGACCATTCTGATTGACATAATTGGTGGTCGAAGAGTTATTATTGAAAGGAATATAACTCTTTGTGAAGGAAAACTTAGGTCTATGATCAGCAGACCATTTTCCCCTTTTCTTAGGTTTTGGGATAGAACCTTCGAGGCCCTTAGTTGCACCTTTGTCAAATACAACACTACATCTAAGGCAGAGCATTACCTCAGAATTCTTCAACTTGCATCGATTAAGGAAGTCAATCAACTCTTCTTCAGCTAGAGGATAGGTTGTCTTCAACTTCTCGTCGAGCTGAGGCTCTAAAGCCATCTCCTCGACGTATTCTGCATCTTTCGTGACACCAACCATTTGACATTCTGCCACTTCAGTTTTTGCCCCCACATCTGCTTCGACAGACAGGTTCTCGACAGCGTTTATGATTGCTTCGACCATATTGCAGCCTGCAATGTCAATGTACATCATGCTTGCTTCTTTCAAGGGATCATAGTCTACTTGCATTTGAGGCTCTGGCTTGTTACCAAACTTCAGTCTGCCTTCATTAAGACCCTTCTAAACCAAATCCCTGAAAAGGGAACATCGAGAGGTGTCATGTCCCAAGAAGTTATGGTATTTACAAAAACCTCTTTTCTGACATTGTTCTAGTGGTGGGATTTTTACATCCTTAAGTGCTACCACTTGACCATCAGCAACTAAGAGATCATAAATCTCATCGCATTTGGTTATGTCGAATGTATATGTATTGGGGACATATCGTTCATTTCTTGTTTCTACAGGGTATTCTCATTGGAGGGCCTTAACGATTTACACGCATAAGGAGATCCTGGTTTTAACTTAGCATATCAAACTTCTTTATTTCGACATCCACAAAAGCTATGTCGAATTCTTGGTTGCTCTCTTCTAATGAGACAAAAGCAACCTTTTCTTTCCTGAAATGTTTTTGAGTTCTAGCTTTTCAGCCTTTAGTCTTTCAACATGTTGAACTCTGTCGGCCAAGTGGGCCATATCTCTCAAGTGTTGAGTGTCGAGTTTCTTCCGGATGGAATAATATAGGCCACCAGCGCCCATTTCGACTAACTCATGTTCAGGCACTTGAATGAAACATCTCGCCTTTAACAATCTGAATCTATTAAGATAATCATCAATAGATTCAGTGGAACTTCTCTTAACACTCACCAATTCCTTTAGACTGATCTTCAATTGGCCCATGTAGAAATGTTCATGGAATAACCTTTCCAATTCAGTCCAATGTTGGATCGAATGCGGTGCAAGACTGGTGAACCATGTGAAGGCATTCTTTGTTAGAGAATTGGGGAAGAATTTCAACCTCAAATTCTCATCATTTGCTAGGTCTCCTACCTCCGTCAAATATCTTGCGATATGTTCGACAGTGGACTCACTGGAATCCCCTGCAAATTTAGTGAACTGAGGAATTTTGTAACCCCTAGGAAGTTCATATTGTAATACCAGTTTCGACAAAGGATAAACAAAGTTTGGCCTATGAAGGCCAATGTTTAAACCGTTTTGAGCCATTATATTTTCGACCAAATTGGCTATATTGTTATCTGGTCTTATGTTTTTCTGTTGGACATTACGATCAACTTCATCCGCATTATCATTTCGATCTATCAAGATCACTTCAGGTTGACCTTGTATTACTGGTTCGACCGGTTGGGGTTGAGGCACTGGTTGTTGCCTCTGAACTATTTGTTCAACTAACCCAACGGTTGTTGATTTTGTATTTGTGTAATCGGTTGATAAACCGGTTGTGGGGGTGCAAAGAAGTCTTCTATTTTCCTCATTTGTGTGGTTAAAGCTTCGTAACTCCGGTTTGTGTCCCTTATCAAAGGATTAAACACGGTACCAATTTGTTGCGTTAACAAATTAACCATTTCATGATTACTCTCGTCCATTTGTTGTCGCAACAAATTCATTAAATCTGTTGTTAATGGTAGAGTATTTCGACCAAAAGTACTAGAACTTGAGGGACAATGTACGTTGTGCATTGTGAACGGATTTGCTTGGTTGGCAAAAACAGAAGCATTATTATGTACATTTGCCATCATCGAAGTTGGCATACTATACGGTTGTTCCCTCGAAACGTTTTGTATATTTACATTTCGATCATCAAGCCTAGGCCTATTTGAGGAAGCACTAGTACTTGGCATGCTGGTAGTCGATGGAACACCAGTGGTGAATGGGGGTATAACGGTTCCCATTTCTGGTAATGTCATTTGAGTGGACGTAGAAACGATCGAAGGAGTGGTTAGTCCCATGTCCGTCGAGCTTGGCATGGCCATGGTTACCCCCACAAGGGTCAACACGTTTAAATCTCCTAAAGGAGAGGTCTCTTGTAAAGGTTGTGCTTGTGAAGATGATTGTGAAGAGGATGAACTAGCATGAGGCATCGATTTACCACTTCTCAAATGCATACACAAACAATATTGGTGTTTTTAGCAATAAATTTACCCAGAAATAGTAACAAAATTGTAAAAACGGATATCTTCAAAGAGATGGGTTTTGAAAAAGTTTTTGAAAACGTTTTTTTGATTTCGAAAAAAAGGTTTTGAAAATCAATTGCAAAAATTGGGTCCCACCGAGCGTGCCAATTTGTTTGCCTGTGATTTTGGGAAACGAGGGCTAGTTCTGATTATTACAAGCAAGATCGAACTAGAAATCTCAAGACTGTTGTGCAAAGGTTTTTATCGAAAAAGAGTTTGAAAAAAGGCCACGAAATCCACTCAGGTTGCTTAGAGAGCAGGACGGGTTTGATATACAAAAAGGCATTGTCTCTCGACAAGTTTAAGAATGTGATAAAAAGGGATTAAAATAAAGCAAGACAAAAGATAAACGTAAGTTTACGCACGTAAACTCAAGGAAAAGGTAAAATGCATTGTAATAAAAGGGGTGGTCTACAAATCAGTTTACATACATTCTATATAACTCGTTTCCCTAGATGCCGGTAGTTTGAGTGTTGAAAAATTCTCTATATGATTTGCGAACCACTTTCCGGCTTAGAAACTACTATTTATACTAATAAACTAGATGGTGAACCACTAACTCCATGATCAGCACTTCTTCCATCTTGGACAACCACTTGCCCCACTTTTCCCACTAAGAGGAAACCACTTCCTTGCTTGAAATCGTGTTTCCCACTCTTTTGCTTGTCTTCGACACGCAACTGCCTTGTTTTGTCGACAATCCAATGCACCTTAAGCTTGATGCTTTGTCGAGATCCTTCAATTGAATTGAGAAAGCTCTTCGATTTCTCCAAAGTGATAGGTCAACCAAATCTCGACCATATTAAATGAGCTTGTGAAATTCTCGAGCTAACATAATGTTGGCTTCTTAGACCGCTCCTTTGATTTTTCCTTCTGAAGATCAAGACAATCAACAATGAAGTGTCCAAGCTTCTTATAGTTGAAGTAACCTTTTTTATCTTCTTTCTTGGAACCTTTGTAACCACTACTTCTGCTCAAGAACTTCTTGTTTTTTTAGCCAAATATTGAAGCTTGTTTGAAAGCATTGCCATCTTCTCAACAACAGCAGGGTCTTCATCAGAATCTTCATCAGGTGACTCTTCTTCAGACTCATTTGCTTTGAGAGCTTGTGACTGCTTCCCTTTGGACTTCAATGCTATAGACTTTGACTTCTTAGCAGAATCATGCTCATTGAGACTAATCTCATGAACCTTAAGAGAACTCATAAGATCTTCAACACTTAAAGTGTTTAGATCCCTACCTTCCTCAATAGCAGTAACTTTAGGTCTCCATCTAGCAGGTAAGCTTCTGAGAATCTTGCTCACATGATCAGAAGCTACATAGCTTTTCTTCAATATTTGAAATCCAGAGACTAGAGTCTGAAATCTTAAGTACATAGCCTCAATACTTTCATCGTCTTTCATCTTGAACAACTCATACTGATGAACAAACATAGTAGCATTTGCTTCTCTAACCTTCTTACTACCTTCATAGTTTGCACAAAGTGAAGCAAACATTGCCTTTGCAGTAGATTTGTCACTCATCTTCATATACTCTGTGTGAGGTATGGAAGCAACAAGAATTCGTCTGATCCTATGTTGTTTCTTGTAAAGCTTCTTCTGAGCAGGAGTATGCTTCTTTCTATCAATAGCAGCTACTTCTTCATCAAGGGCCAAGTCACCAACACCATGTTCAAGAATATCCGAAAGTTCATCATCTAAACCCATGATGTGACTATACATCTTGGTTTTACACCAAGAGAATTCTTCAGGATCTCCATGAAACCTTGGAGCTTTGCTAGAGTCAGATTTCTTATCATCAGAAGTACGTCAAATTGAACAACATTATGACCAGCTCCAGAACCGGTACCTTCAACAGAAGACATGTTTTTCTCAGATCTTTATCTGTTACACTGTTAAGTGTTCAGACAACAGACCAAGGCTCTTGATACCAGCTGAAAGGTGAGAAAAACACAAGAAGGGGGGTTGAATTGTGTTAGCTTTTGAAGGTGAGAAAAACCACAAGAAAGGGGGGTTGAATTGTGTTTTTGGAAACTTCTTCTTTTACGTTCTAGATAACTGTCCTCAGGTTCAGAGTCTGAAGTAGTTCAGAGTCTGAGTGAGTTCAGA
>Ga0228711_1004977_pt1 | contig 20292 bp, 7 predicted proteins | sample MedpolnodulmetaG_2_FD_177996 | JGI IMG/M metagenome (GOLD analysis project Ga0228711, IMG submission 177996) | Root nodule microbial communities from Medicago polymorpha collected in Santa Monica, California, United States - brown nodules | ecosystem: Host-associated > Plants > Roots > Nodule... | reverse complement strand
CCCTCTCCTGAATAGTGGGTACGATAGCATCTCTCACGGGTTCGTATGTGCCTTGCCAGAGAGATGGCATGAGGAGACCAGCAGCTTCCATGTACATGTTGGGAAGATGGCCATCATACTATATGATGTGGCGTGTCTCCTAGGCATCCCCATCACTAGGAGGCTCCTTTCTGATAGAGAGTTAACTCGTGACGAGGGGATAAAGATGATGCAGGTGGACCTAGGTTTTACAGCGGAGGCTGCTGCTAAGGAGGTGGGAAGACAAGGTGTTTCTTATGTCAGTTTGGTAAACTAAAGAGGTGCTACGAAGAGCTCTTCAATAGGTGTAATCAGTTGATTGAGCCTCAAACAGAGGAGAAATATTAGGAGCGGGGTCAAGTTAGGCTGGCTTGCATTAAGGCGTTTTTGTTGTTTTTGCTTGGCTAGACCATTTTTGCCAGCACGAACAGCAGAAACATTAATATGTTGTGGCTGCTTGCGCTGCAAGATATGGACGAGTTGGGCAACTAGGCATGGGGCACGATGGGACTTGCTTTCATATATGAGCAGCTATCTCTTACCTCCAACTCAACTGTGGCCTCATGTGGTGGTTACGTGACCTTGCTTGTGGTAATAATTGTTTTTCTTATTTTTTTACTTATTGGATCGTAAAGTATAGTTGTTTGTATAATACTTGTGTTAATATAAATTTGTTTCTTTGTATTTGCAGAGATGGGTTTTGGTTTTTGCGCACTTTGGGAACCTCCTTCCGAGGATTCATAATGATGAGTATGACCCTTCTATTGCCCCGCTTGTGAGCCAATGGAAACCTACCAGGGGCTTTACTGATCCTGGATACTACAGAGATGCCATTTATTCGTTGAACCATTCTCATGTCACCTTGAAGTTGTACGAGAGACGACGACACATCACGCCCTTTCAGGACATATGTTGGTACTCTGAATGGATCATGGCCGACAAAGACAAGAGGGTATGGCACTTGCCAGAGTAGGTTCTTAGGCAGTACGGTTATGTCCATACTATTCCCAGGCTTCCTACAAACATTGGGCCTCTTGCGGCAGGGGACGTGGTTGTGGCCTTCATGCAGTTTGCTCTACATGTCCTCAGCCAGCAAGAGAGGGGTGATCTGGTTCCGAATAAGGAGTCGTGGGCTCATTCGAGGAGGTACATGAGATGGTTCGATAGAGTATCAATCCTATTGTGAACCCCCATGCGGCCATTCCTTACTACACAACTCATGCCCATCCTCTTCCTGTCCCTCTCTACGAGGAGGTTATTGTTCAACAGTAGTGGGCCATACATCCTCCCGATCCATTCCAGGTCATCGACAACATGAGAGGCAGAGTGGAGCATGCAATGGAGATTCCCGAGGTGGTTTCAAATCCACTCTTTTACAGCATTTTGGAGGGTCTCCGGTGCGATTATACCGTGTTTGACCAGGTGTTAATTAATGTGTGAGTTAACTCACACAGGGTTTTACACTTGCGTTACTTAAATAACGTTGCGTGACTTAACTAACACAGACATTTACACATGCATTAGTTAACTAACATAGGGGTATTTTGGTCAGTTTGGTTAGGCGGGAGCAAAACTTGCTGGGAGAAGAGCAGAATTCTTAATTTATTAAAGGGTTCTGTGTTGACTCTTCAGCTTTCTCGTGCGGCCACTGTTTTTTCTATTTTACCCCATTGGGATTTTATAATGTGAAGTATATTTTGCGTTTTGTGGATTATATAATCCGAAATATATACTTTTCCCTAAATATGTATGAAAAGCGATCATGGATCCATGGGAAGCCATAATTGAGTCTGATACAGAGAAACTGTATGTTAATAATTGTCTTTTGTTCATAATTGCATGCAAAAACTTTCTAAATTTTTGGAGTAAGTGAAAACTGCTATTTTGGATAGAGGTTCCAAAACAGACTACCAAGCCCGTTTCGAGCTAGCCCTAACGGGCTTCAAGGTTTATAAGGTTGGGCCAAAAAGCCCTATTAAAACACGGGCTCTAAATATACTACCTGAGTCTGACCCTACACGGGCTACAGGCTAAATGGGCCTGACCTTATTTTTTTATTTTTTAAATACTATAAAATATCTCATTGAATTTTGCATTTCATGGCTAATATCATTGTTTTTACTACCTTTCAAAATAAAAAATTAATCATTGTTTCTACTAAAAAATATATTAATTCATGGCAAAGTAATACATTATTATATATCAATTTTCATTTTTTTTAGTCCTTTAAATAGTCCCTATAACATGAAAATATAGACTAAAAATGAATAGATTTTTTTTGCAGGGACTAAACATGAAAGCTTGTAATTTTGTAGGGACTAAAAACATATTTAACCCTATATATAAATAGTCAATAGTGGCACCATTATTAATATTACAAATAAATAAGTTGCTAGTAATTTTTATTTTTTTTAAATAAGTTGCTAGTAATATAAAAAAAATATATCTAATACAAATATTAAAACAAACTTTTGAATTACATTTTCTTATTTTCAATTAAAACTTATAATTTGTCAAGGGTAAAAACCAAGTAAATACATTGAACATTTAATAACAAAAAATAATTTTTTTAATAATTTCTTCTTGTGATATAACATAAATATATTCTTTATTCACTTTTGATTTTGATTGAAATTATAGGTATAGATATTTCTCTCTTTTATATTGTAATAAACTATACTATCTTTTTAAATGATACCAAAAATATAACATTCCTAAAACAATTTGTTTAAGGGTATAATTGGAAGTGAAAAAACCATGAATTTTCTTTATATATAGTATAAAATAGATATAGCATAATTAATTAATTGTATCAATTAAAGGTGTTGAAATTTCCTAGAGGTGTCACTTTATACGGTTCATATCTCACCTTTATTTTCACGCAAGTTCGAATCAATCCCAAGACAATTGTAAAATGATTATTAGTGTTGCCAGTATTAATATTATTTTTAAGTCTTGAACCTTCGCGCGTTCGCTTTCTCAGTAGCAAAAGCGTTTTTTCATGCCCAATTTTTTTTGAAGAAAAAATGTATTTAGATGAGTTTTACCAAAGGACAAATCGTTCCAGATAATCCGAGTTCGATTCTTATGTGGAACAATTATTGGACAAAGTATGCTTACCTCACGGCCGAACTTCGGATCACCAGGGTCTCTTTTCTTTGGTAATCAGAGCATTAACATATAAAAATGGCTCTAGATGTCTATATATATAATCATTAATATCACCTTTTTTTTCTTTGTGAATTCAATAAAGTCACTTTATTAGTATTTTTTTTCCCCATTAGTTTAGTGACTAGAAATTCACCTCATAAAGATAAATAAGAGAGATATCCAAAGTTAGATCATCGATACATGCATATTATAATATAATACCCTTACCAATTAAGCAAACCTTAGAGAGACTGAATAGTGTCATTTTCATTAATAATAATATATCTCTTCTTTAATTTTTGAAAAAAAAAAGTCTAGGTAAAGTGTATTCCTCTCACTAAATTAAATATTCTTACCTTGACCACAAATAATCCTTACGCGTATAGGTTTGATAGCAATATTACTTTATTTTTACCTCTTTATAGGTGCTAAGTTTCCACTGTTGCTGGCAGTAACTAAGCTTTGTCAAAGAATATATGGTGCATACAAATTCTCCATTTTCAACCAAGTTTTTTTTTCATTTGATCAAACTTTTAACTACTCTCTCCGTCCTAAATTATATAAAGTTTTGGTCATTTCACACGTATTAAGAAATATAATTAATTTTGTATGAAAAAGAGATATTATGAGTTGTTCAACAAAGTTCTCCTTGATATAAATGGTATAAGAAACATAAATTAAAGAATTAAATGAAAAGAGTAATAAATAGTTAATGATATAATAGAAAAAAATAACATTAATTTTATTGGTATTGTAAAATGACAAATAATTTAAAAGAACTTTTTACCTCAAACCGACGTATAATTTGGAACTGCGGAAGTATTTTCTTTAGGAGTCCAAATTACTTACTACTTGGACCAATTTATTGTGAGTTAATAGCATATTTGCTTTATCAAATTGTTTCTACACTCACTTTTTTCCTCTCTCTCAACATTTATTTTGTTCCTCACATTTTAGTTTTCTTTTTGCCTTTTTTTTGCCACATTTAATTACTAAAATTCAAAATTCAACAATGTTATATTTGCCTTAAAAAAAATGTTACATTATTTTATTCGATGTAATGTTTTTGAAAAAAATAAACGATATTCACTCATTAAAGTCACTAAAAATAAAAAAGACGAATCTGCGAACAAACACACAACATCCATCTTAATAGCATAAATCAGGAGAGTCCCTATGCTTAAAAATATGATTATATTCAAATCTGTAGAATATTCATGTCTCTGGATCTGCAATGTTGACGACGTCAAAATCATTGATTGGTTATGCACATACTCAAATCTAATCTTTCAACATAAATCAGATAAACACTGCACTAAGATAGAAAATAAAAAACACACCACAAAAAGACGGGAAATCAAAACAAACATATTCGTGCAGAGAGGACGAAATCACAAAAACCAACGAAATCGCTTATTTAACCGAAAGAAAGAAGATAAAACAATTTGGAGGGGTGATTTTGGGTCAGAATTGACCCTAAATCATTCCTCTTCGATAGATCAAGAAGAAGAAAAATGGTGACAACTATGGTTTGGAAAAACAATTATTTTAATTTTTTTTTTTTATCTTTGAACAACTTTTCAATTACACCGATGTAATTTTATATCATTGTTACACCACTCAATATTATTTTGTCTGAAACATATTTTTTTTAAGTTGACCATTTATAAATTGTAAGTTTATATCATATAGATCATGTGTGTAAACTTTTGCGTAAATCATAATCATTTGATTTGCTATTGAGACCTCTAAAGATTTATAGCGTTCAATACAAGCTTTTAAACTCTTAACCTGTGTAGTTCTCAATAAACTATTGAATAATGTTATGTTTACTTTAAAAATTACACATATAACCTATATGATATAAACTTATAATCCAACCATAAAAAGTTGAGATATATATAACAAATAAGAGTATATTAGTAGAAAACTATAGTTAATACTTATTTGATATTTTAAATAAGAAATAATGTGATATAAACAAATATTTTGTAAAAAAAGATTTTTAAAAAAAACAATATTTAAATGCATCAGAGATAAAGGGAGTTTTACATACCTTTCCTCTCATGATAATATACATTCATTCATTTTTTACACTTCTTTTGTTGTATTTTTTAAAGTATAATGAATAACGTAAACATTTATCCGTTTTTTATTAGTAGGAATCGAACTCAATTTCTCTCGGATCTTTCTGATTTCTTTTGTTTGTTTCTTACTTATTAGGCTCAGCAAGTGAGTGTCACGTGTTTTTGTTCATCTCAAGCCACATCAGTTACTTTCATATTGGCTATATATTTTCACTTCAATAGACCCCTTCTTCATTCAAGTGATCACACATCAATAGACCCTCTTCTACAAATTGCATCTCTTTTGTAATCTCTCTCTCTCTCTCAAAATACTATCGTTTACCCTTCTATGTTTATGACAATTTTTTCCGTGACCAAATCTTTTTCTTTATAAATTCTTGTATTTTTTTTATTGAATTTCTTGTATGCATTTTGATGTAATCAATCTAATGTCATCTCTTGTTTTTGAATTTTGTATCGAATATTTATAGGTTTGTAAAGTGAAGGCATGGCAAATTCAGGATTTTGGATGAAGGTCAAGTTTTTATTTAGTTGCATGTCCAAAAGCTCATCTCGTGGCAAGCACACACAAAATGGTATAATATTTTTTTTTTCTTTCTACTACTAGCTTGTTCGTCCAATCTTGTTTGAGTTTATGTGTCATTTTACTAATTTTATAAAAATTACCTTACACAAAATAAAACTCAAATTGATTTGCTTGATACATTTCACGAAATTGGATTATCTATTTGACTCCACCAGAATCTCAAGCATTAGATTAATCTAATGTCTAAGAATTGATTGGAGATTGAGATCTGGCAAAACAATATAAGCATGATTTGAACCTAGGGTTACAAATGACTTCAAAATTAGGGATTCAAGGGTTCCAGTTTACCTTTACTTTTCTTCTTCTTCACTTTTATTTTATATATTAAAATATTCCAAGAGTTGAAATTAAAATTGTAAATTAAGAGAGAAACAATTTTTTATTTTAAAAACATAATTTTATAAAAAGAATTAAAATATATAGTGATAGAATGCATTTTTGGATTGACTCTTGTGTGTCACTTTAATTGTAATGTAACTGAATTTATGGCACAAACTTTTTACTTTTTTTCTTTGACTGAACAATTTTTTTTTTCTTTCTCAATGAAACCGGACAAAATTCTTTAATTTCCAAATATTTTTAAAAGACTTTTGAATTAATCTCTTATTTAATAATATTAAAAAATTTGAGGAATGAGAAAAATATAATAAAATAAAATGTCTCTAATGGTCATTTAACAACCACGCTTAAGGAGATTTGAACTTTCTACCTTGAGGTTACAAAGTTTAATTTACGTGTTTACGTTATTATTAATACCCCCTTGATCTTTATCATAACAAAAGAAATTTTACTTTTTAAGTTCATTGAGTAATAGATGTATCTGGCCTATAATAAACTTAAAAATGATATCTTTTCTTATAATAAAGACCGAAAGAAGTATATATTTACTTCACTACATCTCCGCCATATCCCTATTTCTTTAAACCTTATCATAATTTTCAATTCCAAACAATATGATTCATCTCATCATTATAAATATTTTACTATTATTTGATTCTAACACCACCTTTTATTTTGAATACAATTGAAAATATGCTACCTTTTCTTGGTAAAAAATATAAAGTATTATATTACACTACATTGCAATCCAAGAACTTCTTAATTTATTCAACGGGATTAAATTAAGACCTATGAATGTATCAATAATTAACGTACATATATACATGTTATATATGGTGTTGAATGTAGTTGATATTTTTTATTGGATTGGGGGCATTCCTAATACTTATGTTTTGATATAATTCTTTTGTTTTTAAAAACTATTATGTTGCTTGTTAATTTTTCTATTAATATGTTTCTTATTAAGTTTGATCTAATATTTTTTCTTGTAAATTTATAGATGATAAGGCCGTTGCTGGTGCTCAAAATTCTTCAAATCCCATTGGTGTACATTATAATTCCAATCTTAACCAATTCACGTATCAAGAACTGAAGTCAGCAACAGGACATTTCACACCAGAATGTTTTCTTGGTGAAGGTGGTTTTGGTTCTGTGTATAAAGGTTGGATAGGTCAAAACGGGAGGATTTCTTCAAGACCTGGAATGGGGGTACCAGTTGCTGTAAAAACCCTAAACAAAGAAGGAAATCAAGGGCACAAAGAATGGCTGGTATGTATATTACTGGACTTAATTCATATACACATCACAATAAAGAATTTTTACACTATTATTCGATCATAATTGTCATATAATTATAAATGTTTGGCTTTTAGAATAACCACATCTAACGTCACACATATGATGAAAGTTTGATTCGCTTTACACCGACAATGCATGAAAATTGATGTCGCAGAATTATGTTAAACCTAATTCTGCTTTTTATGATAAAAAAAGTAGAATTAGCAATCGAAAAAAATATTAAATTTGCCTCTAATGTCATCGTTGGGTGCTATAGATCTATTAATACTATTATTTCATTTATGATTTGAGTGAAAAACTTTATCTTTATAACGTGTCATATATGTTGCAGGCTGAAATTAACCATCTTGGTGCTCTTCAGCATCCAAATCTGGTTAGACTTATTGGTTACTGCATTGAAGATGAAAATAGGCTGCTTGTTTATGAGTTTATGCCAAAAGGAAGCCTTGAAAATCATCTATTTAAGAGTAAGTTTACAATTTGAACTTGATATAGTATTTTGTTAATTGTTTAAGTGCATGGTTATATGTATGGGAAAAATATTTGATAGATTTGAACAATCATATAAATATGTGATAGATATTTCGAAATATACAATAAGATACCAAGTTAACCTAATGATATCTATTAATAGATAGGTTTTAATGTAACTTGAGGTATGAATTATAAACTTCTCTTTTACTTGATCTTTGTTTGATTGCCATTTCTAGTGCCCTAACTAAATGAATATAATGAGAACTACTTTACCTAATTTCACCATGATAATCTATTAGAACTATATACAAGAAAATTAAAGTGGTATGTTGTATTTTTGCAGGACGATCTGCACCCCTTACTTGGGCTATAAGATTGAAAATTATGCTTGGTGCTGCAAAAGGTCTTGCATTTCTGCATGAGGAAGCTGAGAAGCCAATCATATATAGAGATTTCAAAACTTCTAATATCCTATTGGATTCGGTAAGTGAAATTAATATATCATTTTCCATCAAAACCCTAATTTTATGTTTCCTTCCATCTTAATTTATTTTCTATTTCAGAATTATAATGCAAAACTTTCTGACTTTGGACTTGCTAAGGATGGTCCAATGGGAGACAACACACATGTGTCAACACAGGTGATAGGAACTCAAGGGTATGCAGATCCTGAGTATGTCATGACAGGTTAGAACATTCAAATAATAATTATCTATCATATGACATGTAATTTATTTTTTTTGCATAAATTATTTTCATATAAGTATTAAACTATTTTCACGCGTACCCTTAGTTGTGATGTTTATGATAAAAGTTTATTCTCTATTAATTGAGATCTTATGCAAGATGAAACTATCTAATATAACATTGTTAAATTTTCTTATAGGCCACCTTAGTTCCAAGAGTGATGTCTACAGCTTTGGTGTGGTTCTCCTGGAGATGTTAACCGGAAGGAAAGCAATCGATAGGAAAAGGCCGGAGAATGAACAAACCTTGATTCAATGGGTAAAACCCTTCTTAAAAAAACCTGGAGGAGGGTTCTGTGAAGTGATGGATCCAAGATTTCAAGAACAATATTCAAAAAGAGGAGCATACAAAGCAATGAAAATAGTTGCACATTGCGTTTACCGTGATAAAAAAGCAAGGCCTTTGATGAGTGAAGTTGTAAAGGAGCTCAAAACTATCATTGATTACAACAATGATATTCCTTCTTCACCAATGCCATCGCCACTATCGTTTAAGGTCTTGCATGATGGCGCTTCCTCTTCTAATTCAACTAGACATGGTGGTGGCGGCAACGGTGCTTATAAATATGGTCCTACAATTGGTTCATCATCTTCAGCTTCAACTCCAGCTCGATTTCAGGGTTCGCCATTGAACTTTACTCCTCCTTTACTTTCACCGATTCCTCCTCGTGGTGGAAATCCATGAGATGTGGTAAGTGATTCATCTCAATCTATCTTAAACAATTGAGATTTGTATATATATAGTTTAAGGGTGGCTTTTTAAGCCAAAACTTCTATTATCTTTCATGGTTTGTTGATCAAAAATGTATAGGCTTTTGTAGGCCTTTGTCATCCTTTGTGTAAATTATGAATCATGAGACAATTTTTAGGTTGATGGAGCTTTGATTGCTTCATATTGGTCTATTTGAATTTAAGACTCAATGTTATGAATTGCTTCAAATTCTCAATTGGTTTTCTTGTTATATCTTTTAATTCTTGTTATTGAGTGCATAAAATACTTATCTTCAAAACCGAAATGATTGTTTGATTTGAGAAAGTATGAATCTTTTTATTTTTATCTTTATTTTATGAAAATACCGCATTGTTTTTATTATTTTTCAAAATTTGTATAGAAAACAATGAAAAGTTCTGCAACATGTTTGATTTCCAAACTTGAAGGCTCGTTTGCATAAACACTTTCCTCTAGCATTTGAGCTAAGAGAGGGAAATTGGAGGCTTGCATATAATACTTGTGTTTGGTTGGCTTCAATGATGATTAGAAGAAAAAAAAATTATGTGAATGATTGCTGGAGTGTTAAAAAAAGAGTAGCCTATTAGGCGAGACCAAATGTCTAGGCATGGGTAAATTATTTGTGATAAAATTATATAATTTTTTAGTATAATATTACTTTCAAAATTTAATTGATATATTGTTATTATGATTTTTTTTCATAGATAAGTTAAGAATATTGTTACCTATTTTAATTAGTACATTGCATCTTTATTCTTTGACCAATCAAATTAGAATAGGATGTTAGAAATTGAAATTTCAAGTAAGCAGTTATTCAAATTGGTTTAAGAATTAAGAATTTCATTGAACAAAATTACTTCATCAAACAATATGCACGACTCCCTCAAAAACAAAAAACATATGCACGACTATATGGAATTTAAAAATTTAATGGAAAAATAGATATCAAATAGACATTTGCATTTAATTTCATAAATTTTGGTTTTTTTTCCTCTTAAAATTTAGAACAAATCAAATGAGTTTTTTTTTATAAATAATTTGGGATGGAGGGAGTACATTGATTTCAAATCAACTATGGTAAAAACATATAATAATTAGTGTCCATCGATAAAACTAATCTTCTCTCTTATACTCCCTCCGTCCCTATATGTAAGCACTCATTTGACTTTATTTTTGTCCCTAAATATAAACTCCTTTTCAAATTACTAGATGCATTTATTTATATTGAAATACAACTAACTTATATTGAAATATGAAATTCCTTTTCATCTAACTTATAATGAAACTCCTTTTCATCTTACTCTCTTATTTTTTTTCTAAACATACCCCTAATTAATACAACTAACTTATATTGAAATATGAAAAGTCAAATTTAATACACATATAAACAAAGTACAATTTGGTAATATTAACCCATAAAATAACCAATAACCAATAATGCACTTTGATTTTATACGCATTTAATGCAAATTGTACGCATTCAATTTAATTGCTCTCTCTTTCATTTTCTCAATAATCAATAACCAATGAAAATTGTTTTTATATCTTCTTATAAAACTTACTACTTTAAGGATAACACAAGAAAATATATTGCAAACTACTATGTTTTAGTTTTCTTAATAAATGTGATTTTTTTTTTGCTTATAATATGGAACGGAGGAAGTACATATTTTTTTTGACAATTTGCATTAATTGTGTGCACTCATTCTGATAGACTCAACATATTGTCCCTGCATTGCATTGGTAAATTAAAAAGTTCATTTAAGAGAGCAATTTAGTAAATTCGCGCAAACAATTAATACATAACATTGAAAAATATTATATTTTAATGTATTTTTTGTGCTCCATCCGTTTTAAAATGAGTGTCATTTTAGAGAAAAAAAATATTTTAAAATGAATGTTATTTTAAGTTTCTAATGCAATACTAACTTTTTCTTTTTAATTGTACCTTTCAATAAATACTATATAAACTACTTCCAAAATATTATTTTTTCTTTAATAAAAAACAAATCAACAGCTGATTATGATAATTTACGATGTAAATACATTATTGAATGCATATACTATCAAGGTTACCTTAAAGACTACATATTTTTTTGACGATTTGCATTAATTGTGTGCAGTGCACTCATTCCCATAGACTCGACATATTATCACCACATCTGCATTGGTAAATACTCCCTCCGGTCTCAAATGTAAGAAACTTTTCACTTTTTAGATTCATTCAATAAATAATGTATGTGGTCCTTATTATATACCACATACATCATTTATTGAATGAACTTAAAAAATGAAAAGTTTCTTACATTTGAGACCGGAGGGAGTATAAAAAAAGTGCATTTATAAGAGAAGTTTATTAAATCCACGCAAACAATTAATGCATAACATTGAAAAAATATTATATTTTAATGCATTTTTGGTACTCCCTTGAGTGTCGTTTTAGATAAAAAAAATTGTTTTAAAATGAATGTAATTTTAATACTATATACACTCCTTCCAAAGTATAATTTTTTCTTTAATGAAAAACAAACCAATAGTTGATTAGGATAATTTGGTAAAATAACATTTCTCTTTCTTTTAATTAATGCATTTCTTAATATGTGTGTAAAAACTTTAAACGATATTCATTTTGAAACAGATGGAGTAATATACACATGCTTTTAAGGTCATTACATTGGTCAAAGATAAATATATTTAAGAGATAATTCTTTGGAATTAACGCACACAATTAATGCATAGAATTGAAAAAAATATGACAATGTATTTAGGAGATGTTTTTTGACTTATGAGTCTCACTCTTTAAATGAGACTATCCGAGGCAGAATCCTATTGGTTTGCCACCGTTCGAACCAATGTCCTCAACCACTTTTACTTTACAAAACTACACTCATCTTTTCTAGTCAAATATAGATTTCATAGGCACACTCACAAAGTCTTAATTATGCCTTTTAGTTATTTAAAAATAATCAAAAAAATTAATTCTACATTTACCTTTTTGTTGACTATGATAACTTATGTAACTTCGTGTTGTCGGTGATTTTTTCACACTAACGACACTAAATTTGGATACCATATCCATTTGTTTTTCATCTAATTTTCGTCAGAAGATAATTGTTATGAGAATCGATGGAGTCAATGTAAATCTATCAAAAAAAAACTCATATGGGCTGATCCGTCAAACTCTAAAATGCCGGGGTGCTCACCTGTTTTATATATTTAGTGTGTCCTTGACTTACCTTTGTCTAACATTATAATTATTTGTTGTGAACTAAGAAGCATTGACACTTCTGGTCGAATGTGTATCTAATATGTGACACATGCCAATGTTTGATACTGACACATGTGAGTACATTGAATTTTGTCATTGTTTCGATTGTGATCCGTGTCAGTATAGTGGCAGGTATCGATGTATGTGTCAATGCATCATAAGTTGTGAACTCAACAAGATTTAAAATTCTCGCCTAAAACTAGCACAAACACAACAAATATTACATATTGTGTCCAAACATACTAATAGTACTGTAGGTAGTATAAGGCATTATTACAAAATTGATGAAGCATACATGTCAAATTATAAATGTAGCAATGCTTATTTTACTTGCATGAACACAAATGTGTCTGAACTGAAAGAACAATTAGAATTGTGAAAAAGCATGTGGAACTTTCGTGGAAAACTTCAACAACATAACATGCTTATAAGGCTTTTCTTTTGTAACAATAGTTGAAGGAAAATTAGGATGATTAACAGAATCAGGAAAAGCTTGACTCTCCAAACAAAGTGCAGAACGTGGTTGATAAACAAACCCTCCTTTTCCCTTATCATTCTTCACAAAATTTGCACTATAAAATTGCAATCCAGGAGCATTAGTACTAAGCTTCATAACCCTCCCTGATTTCTTATCCATCACTATAGCTGCAACCTTTAATCCTTCTTTGTTCTCTAATTTTCCTTTATTAAGAACATAGTTAATGTCATAACCATTTGTTTTTGGTAATTGATTAATTCTTGTACCAACAATTTGTGGTTTTAGGAAATCATATGGTGTTCCTTTGACTGATGAAAAATTTCCAGTTGGAATAAGGTTAGTGTCAATAGGTGTGAATTTTGATCCAAAAATTTGGACAACTTCATCTAAAATGTTGCCATTGTTGTGGTTTCCTAGGTTCCAATAAGCATGGTTAACTAAATTTACTGGTGTAGGTTTGTTTAGGGCTTTTGCTTGCATAATTATGGTTAGGGAATTTTTTCCTAGAATGTAGCTCACTGTTACTTTGAGGTCACCAGGAAATCCTGTAATGCAAATAAATACTATAGGTTATAATTCAAATCACAAGCATGCATTTTTTTTTAAGAACGAGCATGCATATTTATTCTTCATTGGAAAGTATGAAATATTAAAAATATTAGTTAGTTTTGATGTCTGTATATAAGAGGTAATCAACTCATATAAGGGTACTTTTCATCATTGTGAACAAGTTTCTATTGATCAATATAACTAATATACAGTGATGAAAATGTACCCATATGTTAAGTGATCACATCTTATATATAGGCATCAAATCCTAACAAATTACTCATTAAGTGCCAACTACTATCTCTAATATGAAATGAAAAAATATATTGAAAAAGAGTTAATGGAGTATTCCAACGTGTGCAGTACGCCACTAAATGTTTGAATTGGCTTTTAGATTGACCGAGTCACGATCAACCACCATAACTTTTGGAAGAGTTATGCTTTGGATCTTCAAAAAAATTAGTGTCACCGTGACTTTGTTCACTGTCAATTCCAACATATTTATAAAGAGGTACCGCTCATTGTAAGAGTTTAACCTTGTAACCTAAAAGGATTGAGTTTAAATTCAATTTGGAGATACAAAATAATATGATGCACAAGCTTACAAAGAGGAGAAAACAAATATTATACACAAACCCCCTAAAAAAAATATGATACACAAGCTTACGTGATACACAAGCATACTTATTACATCAATATTTTATAGATTGGACTGACCCAACTGATTCAACTGGTTGAACCATAAACCGACCACTTCGTCAATTGGTTTGATTCCAATTATACCGTAGTATGGTTGAACCAAATTTAACTAAGTTGAATCTAATTAGAGACTAATTTCAATTTTATATCTCTAATTTTCTATTAATTCTTTTGTTTCTAATAGACATTGAAATATTAATGAACACACAATGATTAATGGTTACCTTCTTCACCATCAAAACTGTGGTAACTGAATTTGATTAGGGGTTGGTCACCTTCATTTACATACCTTTCCACTTTCCAAAGAACATCACTGAATCCTCTGGTTCCACCTAAGGGGGGAAAAATTGAGATAATGTTTCTATATATGATGAGTTCCGGTAAAACAAAATAATACTATGAACCAATATTTTAAATTATTTGTTATGGTTGTATATTGAATCATTGTAATTAATATTGTGGGTTAACGCTGAGTAATTGAAGTTGACATAATTCTAATTATAATTTTATGTTATAGTAAAAATTGATATGATACTCTCTCTATATTTCAAAATACCACTACATCATTTATCCTTTATAACAACAATTGAAAAATGTTGCCAGAACTATGGAAAAACATTGCCTAAACGTATAGGGACGTTTTCCAAGCGTCTTCTATGCGAGCGTCGCCTATTGTTTAAGGGGATGTTTTTTCACGATCTTTGGACACACTTTTTCGAAATGTCGCCTAAACCATATTGTAACGCTCCAAAATCGTCGCCAAAAGTATTTTAGGAGACGTTTATCAGGGGTTGCAAAAATATATTTGGCAACAGTCATAAATCGTTACCTTGGAGACTTCTACGGGACAATTTTTACACGTCCCCTAAAAAAATGTTGCCAGAGACAACAAATGGTGTAGTGTACATTCGCAGTCTTACAATGTGTATTATTTACATAATTTACTTTGACCATATTTTTTAACTAATATATAAATAGAAATGTTACCTTGTAAGATGTAGTTCGATTTATCTCAACGAATATTTTCAAAATATAAAATTTTTATAATTTTTTTATCATAGTTAATTAAAGATAGTGTGTTTCTATCAGGTGCAAATAAATTTGCACATGTTAGAAGTTTTAAATAGTAATTTTCCATTGCAATTTGCACATTTTGTATTAAATATATAATTTTTTAATAAATAATTATTGGTTTTCAATAAAAAAAATTGTTACTTTTAATTGTTTTAACATGTGCAATATTGCACATGTTAGACAAACCTAAATATTGAGGATCAAAGTTGTGTACTGACATAAATGAAATGATTGACTACGACATGTATTTAAAAATGGAGGGAGTAAATAAAACTTGCGTACCATGAAGAGTGTTGTTTCCTTCATTAGCAGTTAATTTGTAATGGGTTCCATTTAGAGTAAACCGAGCTCCTCCAATTCTGTTAGCAACCCTACCAACGGTTGCTCCAAAGTATGATGTATCATTCTGCAAATTTTTAGCATTGCAAGTATAATTATTTCTTTATTTAAAAAAGTATAATTATGTTCACCAAAAAAAATATTATTACTACTTTTGTTACATTAATTTGAAAAACCAGTTGCCAAACAATTGTTCAAGGTACCTATAAAATATTTGTGGAACCCAATTTGTCATCTCAAGTTGATCCAGTGAGGAAAAAATAATTAATTTGATCTAAAAACTTATACAGTTTACCTGGTTTTCAAACAAGTAAAACTAAAGGACAAACAAAAAAATAAACGTGCAGACCAAAGCAAAACTAAAAAAATTCGATACATGATACCTACCCAATTTTTTTTTTTTTTGGCTTTCGCACCAGTTTCCGACCCACCAAAGGTGAGCGACTAATTCGGCTCGTGCGTAGAGGTATGGGCTGACCAAGCGTTACCCAAAAAAATATTAGATGTATAAGAATAGCATACACAAGTGGTGACCATGACTATATATATTCTCACAGTTCACACCAAAGGAGAAGGTAAGAAAAAGTATTAAGAGTCTTACATTATTATTGTTTTTTGACTGATTGAGAAACATCTCTTATTTGTTAATAGCGAAAATTACATACATCACACTTTAAGAATATGATTTGTAACAGAGTAACTATGTCAGAATCACGGCAATCCACCGTAATTTTGTGAAAGCTATAAAATGTTGTTTTTGAAGAATCACGATGAGTCATCATGATTCTAGCATACCCGTAGTAATACTAAACCTACACTAAGTGAAGATGAGTGAAGAATTATCGGTTCGAACCCGCAACTCAACACTTGAATAACCCTACAGCTATCGGTTGTACTTACAGGACGAGATATCTCTTATTATGTAAGCTGGTTTTGTTGGCCAGGTTTGAATAGAGTCAAGATAAAAATCTAAAATAAAAGACAATTTTGGTACTTAAAGTCTAAAATCCAAATGTTGCACACACAAAACTTTGCCGTCTAAAATAAAATATGTGTGCAAGTTTTATCCTTTTCTCTAACTAAATGTCAAGAAAATAAAACAGAACTCAAAATTCAAAATATAGACATATTCAAGGCAATGTTTTAGAACAATACTTACAGTATATGCCTTTGGAGTATCATATCCAAGAACAATATCACCTAACTTTCCTGAGACATGTTAAACCATATAGTTAATTAAATATTTAGTACAAAATGTATTAAATAAAATATAAAAACAAATAAATTAATGTTTTAAAAACCGAATCGAACATTAAATCGAATCGCATAAATATTCACATAAATTAAGGAACAATTAATGGAAATTAGTTTTTAACACAATAATGAATCAATAATGCATAAATATGTAATTACCATTCTTGTCAGGTAGGACTAATGATACAAGGGTAGCACCCCAGTTAGTGACCTTCAAAGTAAGATCACCTTTCTTGAGCTCAAACAACTTAATATCGTGATTCTTATCCTTCTTATTGATTGAGCCATTGACAAATCCAGAAGCAGCTAAGAAGAGAAGACATAGTAGCACAAATATCTTGGTCATTTTCCTACAAATTAATATAAGGACTTATGAGAATCATGCAAAGATATTAAAAGTGGTGCTTAGTGGATTTTATATATAGAAGGATGTAGGAAGAGAAGTTTCAACTTTTAGGGAAAAAGAAAGGAAAGTCAATGTGGCTGCTTATGGTTTCTATATTGATCACCGGGGGATGTGGATCTCTTACTGATTAGTCCTAATATATAGTGTCAAGTTGGGCTAATTAAGTTCTTAGTTGTGACCTTCATGTTCTCCTAGGTCAATTAATGAATTTGATACTCATATCCAAGAATAAATACAAAATATAGCAACTTTTATTTACAGCTATTTTTATCCAATGTTACATTGGTCTACGATGGAATAATATTTAAAAATCATTTGAAACTCTATGATGTGCAAGTATAAACTCGTGTGATCCTCCTCGTCTTTATGATTAAAAGGGTGACTTGATCGGTGTCTGTTTAACAAATATTATAATTGATTAACCACATGAAAAAACTACAGCACACTTTAACTTATGATTTGTCTTATTGTTTATAAGCATCAATGATTGAGTATGATAGATCAATACTTGAAAACCATTTAAAATTATAACGATAACTAACATGGATCTTTAGAAGTAGAAGTTTACGGTCTTTTTTATTATAAGATCTAAGAGAGTATCCACATCTAGGGGTGTTAACAGTGCGGTTTGGTTCGGTTCTAAGGCTGAAAGTCATCCGAACTGCAAGATAAATAAGTATGTAGTTTGGTTTGGTTGGCTTTTAAAATAAAATCCGAACCACACCAAACCAATGCGGTTTTGATTGGATCGGGTTGGTGCGGTTTTTTTAGACAATAATTTTTTTTGTTGTTTCCAACATGAAAATCAAATTAAAAAGGTAAAACACAACATATTTTCAGTAATGTTTTAAATTTCATCAAACATTACAATTTTATTTTCATCAGACAATGTTCCCATCTACGTAGACCAAACTTAAACGCGCACAAAAACTAATCATATTTTGTAAGAAATACAAAAGACTAAAAAATTTATCACTGTCTAAGAGTTCAAGTAGTACACAAATACATTTTTGAAAGAAAAAGCAAAGAAGAAATTTAATAAGAGAAAAAATATGTCATTTTATTAAAGTTTCCATTGAGTTTTCATGAGTATTGGTCCAAGTGATATTTATTTAATTAGTGTTTTTCTTATATTGCGGTTTGGTTTGGTTCGGTTGGTAAAATCAAAAGCGCAAACCAAACCAAACCATGCGACTGAGTAAAAAATTGATCTAAATACATCCGAACCAAAAGCGATTTTTTTGCGGTTTCGGTTTGGATCGGTTTGGTTTGTGATTTTTCTATTGGTTTGGCTCGGTTTCGAACACTCCTATCCCCATCGATCTCATCTTTTGGCTTAAAATCGATAAGTCATCAATCACACATGCACAAAGTTCACAACTTGAATGTAAAGATGGTTTTATTGTAATGCGAATATATAAGTAACGTTTGGATTCTCATTTAATTACTCTTGTTTGGATTCTACAATCAGAAATAAAATAAAAAAACACACTTCATATTATAGTATTTGAACCATGCTAATATATAAGTAATGTTAGATCTTATTCGCTCAAACATTCATTGGTTTATAATGTCCGAGGCAAGTTTAGTTATGATGAATTTTGACTTATCTCAAAATTTTCTTCAATATATTGATGTGGTTTTGCATTTTGATTTCTTTTAGTTACGAAGGCATGAAAGCCTCATCTAGGAAAGAGTGTACAACAAAGGACGCCAAAGCCTAAGCTTGAGGCCGCATATGAGCCCCCAACAAAAGGAGGTTGAGATATAAGTGGAGGCGCGACACAGCCTTAAGATTCGTATCCTCGTCGAAATTTTCTCTTTGATTTGCATATCATGTTTTTTATCTCTATTTTCCTTTTTCATATTCGATTTGTTACTAGTTGAATGGAAATTTTGTTTAAGGGCCTTATTTAGTAATTATAAAACAAAAGTACAAAATGATAAAACAAAAACAAATTAGAGTAGCAAAGTGGTGTAGCCTTTTTGGAGCATTACTCTAAAGGATTCTTACATTTCTAGCATCATTCCAAATTCTCTTTACCATTTACTTTTCCTTTTCTCCAATTTTAGCTCACACTGCTAGGATTTTCACAAGGATTTTTTTTTTGGGTGTATTTTTCACATGCGATTTTGTCACAAGCAGCTCCTTACAAAACATTTTATGATCCTCCCATTTTTTTCTTTCTCATTGTTTTTTTCCTTTTACCATTTTGAGCTTTCAATAGAGGCTCTGCTCTTAATCTCTGACTATTTGTAACCACCTCTCCACCCTTTCAAATTGGCATCTTACTAATGTCTTGACCTAATTATTTCTTGTATAAATAGTAACCAGGGCAATGGGAGTAAAAAAGGAGGAGAGTCCGAAAGAAGAGAGAGGAAATAAGAGGAGAGAAAATATAGAGAGTAGAGAAACCAAACACATTGCCACATATATCTTCACCATCCTCTACACATCACCATAAACCCCCCACATTTTATAAAACTCCTATAACTAATCTACAAAATCTCCTCCTTCTTCAAATAGTAAATCAAACCCTATCAAGTGTATGATTTGTATCGAGGTGTATCAGTGTGATTCTGACAAATCCATCGTGATACAAAATATATATGCTTTATCTTTTCAAATTCATCTCAACAAAATACCCAATAATAAAACATAAGAAAAAGCATAATAAAAAAAAATGAAGATGAAAAAAAGAACAGAACTGCCACCCTAATTGCCACCAGTGTTCCTCTCTCTCCCCCTCACCCTTCTCTTTCCTTTTTATATTTTTACTGTTAAGCTAAAAAATT
>Ga0228711_1004974_pt1 | contig 20296 bp, 8 predicted proteins | sample MedpolnodulmetaG_2_FD_177996 | JGI IMG/M metagenome (GOLD analysis project Ga0228711, IMG submission 177996) | Root nodule microbial communities from Medicago polymorpha collected in Santa Monica, California, United States - brown nodules | ecosystem: Host-associated > Plants > Roots > Nodule... | reverse complement strand
CCTTTATATAGGAAATAGGCTTGGATGCTCAAAAGCTTACAATCATAGCATAATTAGTGTTATAACTCCTAGGTGGCTAGTTATTACAAAAGAGGTTACAATTTAATTGGATCTTTGAAGTTGATGGCTGATCAATGCATGAGGAGGTTACATATTCATTTTCACATTGATTTGTGAAGGCTTATTATGTTTAGACGTTACAATTCCACATACACCACCTTTAACTTTTCAGCTTACACACTTTAACCACGTCTTCAAATTACAGTTCATTCTACACCATTAAATATTCCGAACTTACTCTTGAGTCCAACAGACGAACTGTAGAGAATTTTGTAAGCTTTCCAACGAGTTAAGGATCACCTCAAACGGACATCCAGAGCTCCAGATATAGTCAAAACAAGACAGACATATCATGACCTACGAAAATAAAACTTTGAACCCAAAATTAATTCGGTTCTTATATTTCACAATGACTTTATTATTCTTGTCAAGAGAGATAATTTTAGGATCACATCATCGTGTGAATGAATGCTAATTTTACAGTTTGATTTTTCTCTTTCTTTTAATCGATGTATTTCTTAATATGTGTTTAAAAATATTAAATGACATTTATTTTGAAACTAATGGAGTAATATTCTCGCATTCATTTGAACACTCATATGGTCTTTAATATACGAAAAATTTCAAACAAATTTATGGTCCTATTTATATGAAAATGTCACAACTTTTAAGGTGTAGTTATTGTTTAAAAGAATTTTCTACCCCTTAATTAATTGTTGTATTTTTAATATTAGTAAATGTATTTAATGTTTCATATTTTTTATAAGGGTATATTTGTAAAAATATTTAATAAACTACAACAATTAACGATTTGATTGATTTTGATGTTTTTTGTTTTTCTTTTTAAAATAGGAATCGGAGGGAGTAATAGCTCTCATCATCATTTTATTCAGAGCAATTTTGGAAAGAAAAAAAAAACAATTATCACATTAATAGGTTCCATCACTATTTAAAATGATTTTTTAATGATATTTAATTGGCGTAATAATTTCTTTGAATTTTTAACAGTGACCGGTTGATGTATATTATTAACAATCGATCTTGTACAATTATTTTGTTTTGTAACATGATGCTTAATATTTTAAACCATTTTAGGTACATGTGATATGAACCTTTTTTAGAAAACGGACCAAGAGTAAAACCCTTTTGGTCCCTATTAAACACCCCTTATTTTTATTAATCTTAGAAGCCTTTATTTTGATACTAATTATGTTCTCCTTTTATGCTTAGATTTGTTGTAGAACATTGTAATACGCAAGGTGTGATTAATTGGTTAGATTGATTATTGCTTTGCTAGATTGATACATTTTTTACGTGACCATAATTTTCAAGAACATTTTTCAATCATGAATGATTTAACCTGCATTTTCTTATTTTTTGTTTATTTTGATTTCATATATTACTTTTCAACCAATGATACGAATTATGGGACGCATGTAAATACCAAATAATATTATTTATTCTCTTATGATAAACACTCAAAATTGTTGGAAGTTACAACAATCAATCTCTTTAAATGTGAAACAAGTACATTATATTTTGAATTCCATCATGGAGTCTGTTTTCAGAAAAGGTTACCTGTAATTTGACAAGTTTTGTAGATATACGGAATAATTGGATTTTAGAAAACGATCATGAGCAACATATTTTTGTGCCATCTATGGTTTAACGAAACAACGACACCTATCTATTTTTTTTCCCTGTTACGGATTATCAATAGAAGATTGTTGATTGGTAAACCAAGAGCTACAAGTTTCTTAATTATCTATCTTCTCCAATGATAAGATGAAATCTCATTCAAGAACTTACTAACAAAAATGATATTCCTTCAAAACAAAATTGATATTAACTATATTATTAAACCAACCATCACAATATCTCTTGAATTAAAAAAAAAAAAAAAAAAAACTTTCCTAGTCAAGGGTAGCTAAATTAGCACTTATCAGAAAACCCTGTTGCCCATACAAATATTGTCTTAGAACTTTCTCAACTTGAAAAAGATTGAGACAATTGAAGAGAGCACAACACATTTTAGTTCATTGCCTTGCCAAACTAGGATGATCAATTTGTCGTTCTCAGAGTTTGGAATTGGAAGATTCCATAACAAGTAGCAACCGTCGTTTGAAATAGGAGAGAAATCAAAGTCCATGTTTAGGAATCTTTCAGGAATAAAATAAAAAAAACATGGATAAAATGATCAAAAGAAGTTGAAAAGGCGGAGGTTTGCAACGGGAGAGAGGGAGAGAAGTAGGATATGCAGGAGAGAAGGAAGAGAAGCAGGATCTTGTTGGAGGAGAGTGGTGGGGAGAGAGGGAGAGAGGGAGGGAGGGAGGGAGGGGGAGGGAGAGAGAGAGAGAGAGAGAGAGAGAGAGAGAGAGAGAATGTGGCACATTGTAACTAAAATGACTCTAATAGTGGACAATGACCCCTAGGCAGTAAGTTTGGTCAATCTATAACATAAAACCTATAGGAGTGTGTGGTACTTCAGATGACATTCATCATCTTTTTCTTCATTGTGAATTTTATTGATAGATTTGGAATGCTCTTTATAATTAGCTAGGCTTCAACTTGGTCAATCCGTCTCATATTTCAGTTATTTGACTCATATGCAGGGTACTTTATCTTGTTTGGTTTTCGATTGTGTGGGTCATCTGGCAGGAAATAAATGCACATATTTTCCAACAAAATCAAGATATATTTCATCACGTTCTTGACAAAATTCAAATTCAAATTTTTTGGTGGTTGAAGGCAAAACGCGTCATTTTCAATTTTGATTATCACATATGTTGCATATTCCTATTTTGTGTTTGGGAGGAACTATGTAATTTCAGTTTTTTTGTCTCTTGGGGACTTTTTCTCCTTTTTTTTTGGATGTAATTGTTGCTTTTCTTTGCTATTCTCTAGCACTCCTTGTGCAGATAAGGTAAAGTCTTTTGCTTAATATAATTCCATTTTAGCCTATTCAAATATTCAAAAAAAAAATCTATTTACTTTGTATACATCGATACTTGAAAAATCTTTTACAGATATGTCCGACCAAATTATATCATAATACTACTTTTTAAGTTAGTTCTTAAAATATCGCAAAAGATGTTATTTGATGTGATTTAGCCTGATGTAAAAGAATTTACACCGTCAAAACATGAAGATTAATCTTTAAAACTAAATTATTTTCTTAATAGTGATTTACTTACCCGTGCTTGGCACGGGCTCCATACTAGTATATTTGAATTTCGAAGTTAAACATGTTTAAATTATGACATTAAAGTAGGGATGAGTGACTCAACTTTTTTAAGGTTCTCAGTTCAGATGCAAATAAAAGGATAAACATAATTCAACAATTAATTATTAACATCTATCATTTAAATAAAAGCAACCAATTGTCTCCTGCCAACAAAGTTAAGCAGGCTAGAAAGGTTTGGAGCTCTAATTAGCCTCTCCGTCCATAAGTAAATTGGACAATGATCCTGCATAATCTTTATACCATACAGCTGGCAGTGATTGCCTTGGATCATAAAATTGTGAATCTTAGAGGCAAAAGAGACAAATAAGTTTGATGGAGATAATGCAGAAGGAGTTAGTTAATTTAATCATTTGTTTTTCAAATTCCAAGCCAAGATATTATGGGTTTTTTAGGGGGCAATAATATTTTGGGTTATATTCTTGTTTTGATGCACTGAAAAATTATTGGTCTCGTTAACAATACTCTTTAAAGAATTTAAATAAAGAATTTATTCTAATATTTGTTTGACGGATCAAAATATTTTATTACTTGAACCAATTCATTATTAAACTTGAGGGTTGATAACATTTTTTTTAACAAAATAAAAATGGGTCCCAAGTAACCAATAATGAATTGGTCTCACGTAACGTAAGACCTATTTAAATACCCAAAAAAAATTTCGTTGAAAATAATTTTAAATTCATTAATTTTACATTGATGATGTGAATCATCCACCTTTCCAAGTCAGCACCGTTAATTTGAAAAGACTTTACAAAGGTAGAATTACGTCACAAAAGTAGGGTAGTAGATTTTTTTTTGTTTTGATCAGGTAGTATAATTGCTATAATCTCATAGTAGAGTGTGAATAAGTGAGAGGTCGTGGGTTTGAAATCACGCTCCTACAATAGAACTTTCATGCATCTACCAACTGAATTGTACTTGCAAAACATGATCGTAGATTTCTATTTCACATCACTAGTCACATTTCACATCCTTTAGGGTATGTTTGGATAGTGGAAGGATTGAAAGTTAGAGGAAAGAATGTTAAAGGAAAGAAAGTAAGAAGAAAGGGAGTAGAAAGTGAGATGATTTGTTGGTTGTTTGGTAAGAGTGAAAGTAAAAGAGAAAAGAAAGAGATGAATTTAGTAAAAGACATAAATAACCCTATGTTAATGTGTTATTCAAATAATTTTCAATGAAAATACATTTAAATAATTTTGGTATAAATACCGTATTAAAATTGGTCACTGAAAAAATGTCTATCCATGAGTGTGTCTCATAAAAATGTGTATAAGTATTGAAAATAAAAAATATTGTATGAGAGTATTTGTGCAAAAGACAAAAAAAACATTGAAATATGGATTGTAAAAATATACATAACCGGAGGGCAATTTAGTACATTCACTAAAAATAGTGGCATCTCTCCAATTTCTGCCCAATTTAGAGCGGAAACATTTCTTAAGTGAGACCCTCCAAAAAGTTTCTTTCCTTAGCTTTATGAAGTTGTGTCAAACTATATAAAGTGCATCATTCGTCTCTCTTTCCATCCACTCACCTATCTTTCCTTTCTCTTTCTTTAGAACTAAACATACCTTAAATCCAACAACATATATGGGTTGCAGATAATAGCACCCTCCAAAAGTAGTCTCATAACTAACAAAAGCCTACAAATTATACACATTGCATTGTTTTAGGTTTTTTTTTTTCTTGTTGTAACTAATTGCCTCTCTCTCTCTCTCAAACTCATCACTGATACCCAAATCGATGTTGTTATGTGTTGAACTACAAATCAATAATCGGAAAACACTTGATCCAGAAGTTTTATAACTTTGACGATTTTAATGTATTTAGAAATTGATGAAAATTTAAAGGGTTATGCTAACTTATGCCCTAAGGGCATGAGTTAAGAACTAAAAAAGAAAATGAAAAATAAATTTTGTATTGAGAAAATAAACTTTTAAACTAATGCACAATTTTCAATATTATATTTCTACATTTAGTTTTCTTAACATGTGTTCTTAAGAGCTTTTCCCATAGTTATTCCTCAAAAAAAAAAAAGCTTTTCCCAAAATTAAAATATTGGGTAAGTTACATTCACCTTATCTAAGGTATACTATAATAACACGGAGTCCGAAACAATACATTAATCTCCCATGTTTTGCATCGAAATATGGTTTATGATAGAACTTTATGACATAATTTTATTTATGTAGTTGATCCCTAATTGAAAAGATTTGATATCTTTAGGGAGGGTTGGTTGTTGTTTAAATATATGCTTATACATGTCTAATAACTATTTTTTGGATAATGTTTCATCTTGATTTCCTTCGGTATAGAAGGGTATACATTTTAATTTTTCCTTTTGTTTGGAGCAATCAAGTCTGAGTTTTCTTCATGTAAAAGAAACATAAAAGTAACATTCCATAATCTTTATTGTCAAGAATAAAATTTCAATGGGCTCTCAATGACAAGTGCTAAAATCTTTTAGACTTGATTTTGTTGATGTTCTGATTCTCCGTTAATAAGCCACATGTCCCCGTCTAGGAAGACAAATTATACGATATATTTATATATTTAAGTTTTAAATAGTCTTCAAAGAATGGATATTTTAAATTAAATTGCGCACCCAAAATTTAATATATGTAAACATGGTTCACCAATTTTCCACCCGTAGTCAATCGTGTGACTCACCAAGATTGGGAAGCATTAACATCTATAAGATGAGAATATGTAAACTAGTATAAGATGATAAATATAATTACAGTTGACGTGATGAAATTTATTTTGAAGCAGTTTCAACAATATGTTAATTGAGGTGAATAACTTAGTTCCGTTATATCTAACAGACTTGAAAAATCAAACATGAATTCCTTTATTTGAGGTATAAATCAATTATATCTAGTCTAGGTTTAAATCAAACATTGGATTACTCAAAATGATGAAGGAAAAAGAATGAATAAGGCCTTTCCTTGTAGTTACAATAGTTGTGATATTTCACCGATTCCTTTGGTTTTATCTCTTGCATCTAAACTTAGTAACACAAGTGTGGTGAAGTGTGTTCAAGTGTGTTCGTGAACGCATAGTTTTATAAATAGGAAATGAGAACAAATAAAATAGATGGAATATGAAATTAATGGTTGAAAACCATTAAAAAAAATACCCAAGTAAAAAGTTAACTGGTGGAGAAATTAAAATTAAAATTTAAAATTTGCTTGTAGTTAGGTCTACACACGAGACAATACAAAGTTGCATCCAGAACAAAGTTGCTTCGAGTATATGATTTCATAGAGTGCTTTATGTGTGTGTGTGTGAGAGAGAGAGAGAGAGAGAGAGAGAGAGAGAGAGAGAGAGAGAGAGAGAGAGAGAGAGAGAAAGAGAGAGAGAGAGAGAGAGAGAGAGAGAGAGAGAGAGTAACTTATAATTTAGAAAAGAAAATAGAGGACGGTAATGAAGCAGCCTATTCCAGACACATAGAGCACCAACCAAAAAACCATGAGAAAGCAGTTAATTAGGTAGCTGGTCTTCTTGATTTCTGATATTTTGATGCATTTTTTGAGGCTTCCGCAGATGACTATACTGATCACAATGAAAAAGCTTGAAGCATCTTTGAACATCTCAAATCTTTCTTTGGTTTTCTGGGATATTGGCAATATAAGTAGGAAAAAACTCAATACTAGGAAGGTGTACAGAAAATAGTGGGTCATATTCTCCATGCATTTGGCCTTGGACCTTGTTGGAGTTAAGAATCCAGACAACCTAAAATAAGCAAAAGTAACGTTAAAATGAGAAATAAAAATTGCAGAAAAACAAAAAAAAATATAGTTAGAAGTGTAAAACATACCATTCGGGCATGACAGATGAAGCTTTAGCAATCGCCATAGAAGTGAGAGTAGAGTTGTTTGAGAGGGAGAGAATTCTAAGTATTACGAAGATAAAACACTGATGAAAAATAGTTTTCAAACTCTGTATATAAGCTATTAAAATTATTTATGAGGTTGGTGGGGGTGGGAATTGGGCTATATGTATTTAAGCTTATTTATAAGGTTGAGTGAGAGGTGCTAGTGCCAAGGCTTTTTGAAGCCACTTTGGGGCATGCTTTTACTTCAACACTAAGTATTAACCGCATGAAGTTATTTTTGCTTAAAATCAGTATTCAATTCTTTTCCTTTCACCCGAATCCATTCCACCTTTGGAGCCACTTTGTAACGCCGTGTAATAGTTGTATACTTGAATTATTTGGCGTGGACTTTTGCTAGTATAATTTTTTTTTTCCTTGTGTTTCCTTTTTGTGTGTGTGAAATTGTCATTCTATTGGTAATGAATGTAACTTGAGAATTTTATTTGTTTTTTTTTTTTTTAGTTATTATATTATTGATACGACGTTCTAACTTTTGATTAATAGAGACTAATTTCCATAGGAAAAAGTATGGGATTCTTGGGAATAACATTCTTGAGAATATAAGGATAGAAGTTTTATTCCAATTTATCTTTAAAAAAAAGTTTCCAATAACAAGCCTAACATAAAATCATGATTTCCATTTCTTCATTTTAATAAATCTCTTTGGCGGGATTTATTAGATTTATTCTTAGGAAAATCATGCTTGAGAATATGAGATAGAAACTTTATTTCAATTTATCTTTAAAAAAATGTTTGGTTAATATCATAATAATTCCAAGATATGAAGGTTAATTGGTAATTATACATGAAATTATTCTCATTTTCATGAGAATTTTATTCCCATCCGTTTTTTGGAAAGCTTTTTCTATTCTCATTAACATTTTATACATATGAATAAAATTTAATAGACTTGTAACAAAGAAGTTTACATTTTTTTATCAATTTATTCATAGGAATCTACAAAGATATCTGGAAACAAATGTACTTGTATACATTTTAACTCATTATGAGGGTTTTGGAGTGTCCAATGGTTGGCTGCTTAAGATATGTGAGTGGTGATAAATTTGTATACCGAGGAAATTGAATGTTATATACTTGCCTGTCCTTCCCCCTCTACAAGACTACACCTCGTACCTTAATTTTGGGGGACCATTCTTCCTCCGAATAATGGCTACTATACATAATTGTAATGTGAGCATAAATGATGGTAACTATGTACAATGGACCACTGTGATCTTCCAATTATCAGCAATAATTAAGATTCTAGCACAATGCTAGCTGGAACCAATGAAGAAGTGTGTATCTTCAACATGCACATGCAATAAGGCTGTGTTTACGTATTTGGTATGACTTTATTTCATGTTTTTCTACTCCATAAAAGGAGAAGAGAACTATTATAGATAGCATTTGTTTTCTAGCACTATGGTTTAGATGTGTGACCATGAAGTTGCACGTTTCCCTTGTTGGAGCATTTTTATTGGTTGTTAAGTGTACAATTAGCAAGCCATGATTACTCAAAAAAAATTAGCAAGCTATGGATCCAATCAAAAAAATTTGTGTTGTATTTCCTTCTTACTTTATCTCTAACGTGATTGATTGTATATTTATACTATCTTGCAGTTTGCTATGAAAATGAAAATTAAAAATAATTTGATATTTTGATTGTGTTATAGTATTATATAATTTAAAAACTTATTTTTTTTGTTTGTAAATATTTAAGACAAAATTATGACATTTTAATTTTCTCAAATTTTACTCCTTCCAAACAAGTAAGTCCAATATGTGTGTTTTTCCCCCACAAGTAATTTTAGATAAAATATAAATAAAACAAAAATCACACTAAATCAGATTCTTCCATCAAACTATTTAATTATAAACATTAAGGAAAACATTAACAATACATCATAGAATACTAAAAACCTTAACCAATAAATGACAAAAGATAGTACTAGAACACAGTGATGAGAAAGGCCAAGCCAGAAGTAAATCTCAACAACCTAAAGCAATACAGAGAGTACATGGTAGAACATGGTGATGAAACAGCCTAAACCAGAGGCAAATGTGAGTGCCCAGAATACCATGAGGAACCAGCATCCACAGTTGCTTTCCTGAATTTGAGAACGGATGCACTTTTTGAGCTCTTTTTTTAGGCTACGGGAGATGAGAAAACTGAGGAAGATGAAAGAGTCTGCAGCATAATTGAACACCTCAAATTTCTTGTCTTTGATTTTGTGGGAGATGTGGAATATAGGAAGGAAAATAAAACACTATAGTAGTAGGAGAGTGGTCATAAGAACAATGCTCAGGAGCTTCATGAATCTGGCCTTTCCAATTGTTGGAGAAAACACAAACCCTAATTTAGACTTGGCATCCATCACTGTAATATTGAATGGTGGAGATGCTACTACCAGATGAAGTTGATAAGCAGCGGCAGCATCCATTTCGGGAGAGAGAGAGAGAGAGAGTTAGGGTTCGAGGGAGGCAGAGAGAAGTGTGCATGAATGGGTCTTATAAAGAAAGGGTATGTGTAAGGGTTTGGTGTAACGGTGTGTGGTCCTCTAGATCATTGTTGTCAAAATCCGACTTAAATCCTAAAATTCAGGATTTTGCGACCTTCTTCACCTTCAACAGCTCAAATTCATAATAGAATCCTAAAATAGGCAAAATCTATTAATTTTTATTGCGGTTTTACGATTTCTTATAAACTAAGTCATTTATGACTATATATATACCATTTATAACATATATTTATCATTTTTTTTTGGCAAAATCCATTATCCATCGATTTTGATTGCGATTTTACAATTTCCTATATCGATTCTACAAAAGTCCTTGAGTAAAATTCTTCGATTTTGATTGCGATTTTACGAGTTCCAATTTTGCTATTCCCTTTTGACCTGAAGTAAAGTCCCGATTTTGACCCGTGAACTTAGCTCAGTCGGTAGGGATATTGCATATTATATGCAGGGTTCGAACCTCAGACACTTCATTTCTCCACAATTTAATTGTGTGAGCTCTAGCCACTAGGTTACTTGACAAAAAAAAAATCCTGATTTTGACAACCTTGCTCTAGATTATATTTATTACAATACAATTCAACATCCATTTATGTGATCTTTATAAGTGATTCAATTTCAAAGTAGTTTCAATTTTCTTTGGAAAATGAAAGCAATATTTTCAAAGAAAGATTCTTGCAAAATAATTTGTAGGAGCTAGCTGTGGACCATTCTTTAAGATAAAATTTAACAAAGAGAATGTGGTAATTTAGTTAGGTTTTTTTTTGGACTGATCATTTACTCAGGATGTATATATGACAACATCACATAAGAAAACTAACTTAATAATTTAACATCAAATACATGTACTTTATTAATAGCACAATGAATGGAGTTCAATATATCGGTTGATAGTTATTCCATACAACACAAAGTGACAAAACATTCCCTTCAAATATGAAGGCTGATAAGATAATGGTAGCATGGTAATTTGGATGCAAAAGTGAGTGCTTAGTTGAATCCAGACCTTAATAAGTACTTTCTAGCTTCTGGCAACATATACGCCAATGGAGCAAAATTTCCAAAAATATTTCATTAAGTACCAATTATGAGTCTGATGCTAAAGAAAAGAGGTACCATTTCAATATATCTTCAGGTGTAGACCATAGGTAGATTACAACCATTGTGATGATGGAAATGTGACAAAGAAGTGTCACAAATTAATTGTACTCAACAACCTGAAATCAATAGAAACCAAATTGATGTTAATACATTTTTGACCTTCCATAATACACCAGCAACTACACATTCATTAACCAAATCATTATGAACAATTCATTGATTTTCAAAAATTTAATCCAAGAAATATGACTAGGTTAATGCTCAAAAAGAAGTTAAAAAAACGATTTGTAACTTTTTTCAAGACTAACTAACCCTCATATGTGCTAGCAAAACACGAGAAAATATACTATGGTATGAAGTATTTACCAGAGTGCATTATAATTTAAGAAATTAAGGAGAGTGGGTGGCAATGTAATTTTTATATTGTCAAATATGTATCTGATTCTTTTTGTCACCTTTCTTATTCGTTCACTTCATGTTATTTTTGTGTATGGGGGGTGGGTATTCTGCTACATGTCCAAATCAAATCATAAATAAAGTATAAGAGAAAGTGACAACAATGATGAAATAATGGTAGCTACTTTACCTTTTCCTCCACCAAGAATGTAATGAATTGAATTTTCATGTGGAAAAACCTATGCCTGTGATTTGGCAATTTCATTATCAAAATCAGAGAATGTATTTGCGACATTGTAGTTCCCTTTGTTACATTGTGATGCCAATGTTATTTATGAAACCGTTTTTATTTTATTCTTGCATAAGCAAAGGAGATGTCATGCTCAATGTTGAAGTCTATAGGATCAATATCATTTATTCTATATCATTTAATACATCTATATATTTTTTTTTTATAGAAATCGAGTTAAACAATGAGGTCATCCGGTTTAGTCATGCAACTCAACCATGCTTTGACCAATAAACTATTAACTTAGTACCGATCAGATTGAACACTGGTACGATTTTTAAAAAATGTTGTATTTCACCAAATGGGAGTGGATGGTTTTTGATAACCAATTTTTTTTTTTGACAAAAATAAACAATATTCATTCATTCAAATTGAAAGATTACAAAGATACAATACAAATTCAAATTCGCTAAAAACAAAAAGGATGAATCTTTAAACAAACTCACAACATCCATGTTAATATCATACAACGGCAAAGTACCTATGCCTACAAATATGACTAATATGACTATATTCATGTCTCCAGAATACTCATGTCTCCGGATCTACAACGTTGACGACGTCAAAGTCATTGTCATTGATCGGATATGCACTTGCTCAAAGCTAATCTTTCAACCTGAATCAAATAAACACCGCACTACAACGGGAAATCAAAAACACACGCACAAAGACGGAAAATCAAAACAAACAAAGTCGTTCAGAAACGACGAAATCACAAAAAGAAACGAAAGTAAATAGAAAATATATGAAATCACTTATTCAATTAGGATATAAGGAAAAACAATCTGGAGGGGTGATTTTTGGGTCAAAATTGACCCTAAATCACCCCTCTGAAGAGAAGAAGAAAAAAGGGATGACGGCTAGAGTTTGGTTTTTGATAACCAATTAGTGGGTGGTTTCTAATAATAAACGTTTTTTTTTGTAAATATAATAATAATAATAATAATAATAATAATAATAATAAACATTTATTTAATTTTTAATATAGATCGATTCTAACCCAAATGATTCAATTCGATCGTATTTAGTACATGTACATTTTTTTTTTTATAGAAAACGAATTAAACAACTAAGTTATCTCATTCAAGCATGTGGTTCAACTAATATCTCAATAGTTTTGACCAATAAATCGATACCTTAATCAAATTGATCATCGTTTCAGTTTTTAAAACATTGATGTATTCCATTGAATGATATCACATGTTTCTGATCCTTAGAAAAAATTACATGTTTCAGATAAGGTGACAACTAGGGTACCCATGGAAGAATGGTGGGTAATTTACCTCAACCAATGAACATTCATCTTTTTAGGTGGTATACATGAACTATCTTGACCCCACCAATAAATTGTTCATTGGTTGGTGGGTAAATTACCCACCATTCTTCAAAGGTAATCTAGAAAAAACCTTTCGATAACCATTTAATAAATAAAAAATGGAAGGAAAATAGTTTTTAATAATAAATAGTCCATCTTAATATATATAAATGTTAAACATTTTTGATAAGCTTGCCCTAATTAATCCCGCCTTTTTTGGTGGATCTGAGTAATTTTTATGAAAAAAAAGAGTTTGCAAGGAATCAAACCAAGTACCATATGTTTTCACTTTACAAGTATAACCGCTATGCCACTTCTACTTTTGTTGAAATATTGTTGCTTCCAAAAATGAAATACATGACTAAAATAATTTTTTTAAATCCCCAACCGCCCTAGCGGTTTCCTCTCTCATAGCAGTTATTTTTTATTATTAGCGGTACCTTTATTGGTAGTAGTTCTTTTTTCATTTTTTTTGGTGTACGCTTACTACGTTTTACGATATTAAAGTTGCATCTTTAAAATTGTAGATAATTTGACTGATCCAAATGATAATTTTATCATTAGAAACTTCACTTTTTCCTGTAATTTTGCCCGCCTATTTGTTTCTCCTATATTATATTACTTGAAGTTGTTTATTCTGACTTTTTATGTTCTTTTTTCATTTATTTTTGGTGTACGCTTACTACGTTTTACGATATTAAAGTTGCATCTTTAAAATTGTAGATAATTTTACTGATCCAGATGATAATTTTATCATTAGAAACTTCACTTTTTCCTGTAATTTTGACGCCTCTTTGTTTCTCCTATATTATATTACTTTAAGTTGTTTATTCTGACTTTTTATTTTCAAAAATCGCTATAGTAGACTATAACATTACTTTGTTTTGACAAAGTAATGACTTTGATTTCATATTCATTTTTGTTGATTTCCATATTCATTTTTGTTGATGCAATCTAAATGTTGTTAATTTGCTTTTTTCAGATTGTGCATATCGATCACTCTCAATTGTCACTTAGTTTGATTTTTTCTGAATTTATATGCAACTCTACAAATAATAATACAGCCAATCTGATATTTTATATGTGAAATTCTACAAAATCCGTGTATCAGTTAGAGTCTAGTTTATTTAATAGTTACATATGTGTCGAGGTCTAGTCAAAACAAAATCAAAATGAGCAAACCCTAACCCTAATCATTAAACCCATCAATAATCACTTCAAATCAATCAAAAACATTTTTCCTGTCTCTGCGTCCCTTTTACGCTTCCCAACCGAATATGATCGTTCCGCAATCTCAACTCATCAGATATGATTCTGTCAGTTCCACTTACCCTTTTAATCTTACTTTTCAAATTTCTCATCAAAATCCCCCCCTTTTTTTTTATATTTTGTCATTTGGGTTGTTTTTATAATTCTCAGTATCATTTTTAAGTTCATTTTTTGAAATTATTGTTGCATTTCATTGTAGTTGTTAGGTTTCAAAACTTGTTGATTGATTATAAAAAAGTGGATAAATATTGGTAGGGTTTTTGACTTGTTGATGGTAATGTGGAGTTCTGTTATTTGGTTGTTGGAATTCATCTTAATTAGGGTTTTTAAAATGGAACGATACCGCAATTTCGCATGATTGTCTTAATTAGGGTTTCTGAAATGTACTGATACCAGAATTGTGGCGTGATTGTCGTAATTAGGGTTTGCAAAAGAAAGCGTGATTGTCACAATTTGGGTTTTAAAATGTATCGATACTGTGATAGTGGGCGTAGCATCATGGTTTTCGATGTCTCTTGCTACTGAGGTTGAGATTGCATGAGTTGTATTTGACCATAATTCTTTGCAATATAAAAAGTTGTGACCGCAATCACGACTTAAATATTGTTTAGATCCGGTTAAAAGTTTTATAGTTATGCAGCTTGGAAATTTTCCTAATAACGGATAAAAGACCCAATAGGATAGGTGTTGTCAAATAGTGGCGCTATAGCGTAGCGGAATTTGAACAAATCACTATTGTTTCGTGATACTCTATTTAAAACAAATAATTGTCAAATGACGGCTTTGTTTGTTAGTGGAATTTGAAAAAATCGTTATTTTCTGCAAACTGGTATTGACAACACTGAATAGGAGGACAATATGAATAACATACTTGAAGCAGTAGAACACTAGAGGCCAAACTCATTGCAAACATTAACCATGACTGTGAGTGTCTCGCCTGGTTATCACTTGTATGTTTCTCCTTCTTTGTTAAATCGATTCTTTTCAAAAACAATTTTGAAAAATGTAGAAGGAAGAAGATGAATGATGAAAATCAGGGTGTTTTTTATAATCTACTTATGTTAACTATTATCATATAATTAACGTAAATACAAATGGGAAAATTATGATATATACTGTTAATTGAGTATCAGTTATACTATAAAATGTGTTCAATTATTATATAAATCAGTGTGAAAAGCGAGAATAATAAAATAGGGAGGTCAACTGCATTTGATTTGATCCCTTATGATAGGATTTTGAGTTTTATTGGAAGCTTCTGACTTTCACTCTGGTTTTGTATTCTAATATTGTAGGCTGTTGGTTCATCACACGAGACTTCAGCAGCACCTGCAAGTTTGCCTTCTGTTCAGAATGGTATTCCAATGCTTGTAATTTTGCAGTCTGGTGGTTCATCACACGAGACTTCAGCAGCGCCTGCAAGGTTGCCTTCTGCGCAGAATGGTATGCCAATGCTTCTAATATTGCCGGCTGTTGGTTCATCACACCAGACTTCGGCAGCGCCTGCAAGTTTGCCTTCGGTGCGTAATAGTTCCTGGCAACTTCAAATTTATGGCAATCAGACTACAATAATGTTGCCTAACCAAACCAAAGTCAGCAAAGCTTTCAGATGTGAAGTGTGTGAAATTGATGTCAATAGCCAAGTCTCTTTTGAAAAGCACATAGCTGGAAAGAAACACAAGAAGAATTTGCAGCGGCAGACTAATCCTACAATTGCATCTCATGCGAATGTACAAACTGACACAAGTAGTATCCAAGGTCAAGCGTTAATTGGTCCTGTACCCGAGCAATCAGAGCCTAAGAAACAGGTTGATTCTGTTAAGAATGTACAAACTGACACAAGAAGTATCCAAGGACAAGCGTTAATTGATGCTGTACCCAAACAATCAGAGCCTAAGAAACAGATTGATTTTGTTAAGAATGTACAAACTGACACAAGTAGTATCCAAGGACAAGCGTTAATCGGTCCTGTAGCCGAACAATCACAGCCTAAGAAACAGGTTGATTCTGTCAAGAATGTACAAACTGACACAAGTAGTATCCAAGGACAAGCGTTAATCGGTCCTGTAGCCGAACAATCACAGCCTAAGAAACAGGTTGATTCTGTTAAGAATGTACAAACTGACAAAAGTAGTATCCAAGGACAAGCGTTAATTGGTCCTGTAGCCGAACAATCAGAGCCTAAGAAACAGGTTGATTCTGTCAAGAATGTACAAACTGACAAAAGTAGTATCCAAGGACAAGCGTTAATTGGTCCTGTAGCCGAACAATCAGAGCCTAAGAAACAGGTTGATTCTGTTAAGAATGTACAAACTGACACAACTAGTATCCAAGGACAAGCGTTAATTGGTCCTGTAGCCGAACAATCAGAGCCTAAGAAACTGGTTGATTCTGTTAAGGTTTGCTCAACATGCAATGTCGTGTGTGTTGGTCAAGATACATATAACAAACATGTTGCTGGGAGAAAGCATGCTGCTAAAGTGAATTTACATTATCCTTTTGTAAGCTTACATGAATCACTTTTACTGTTTATCCACACATTATGCACACTAGTGGCACACACTAATTTGTATAATTTCTTATAACCATGTCTTACATTAAAATAAAATTATTCTGACAGAACAAGAACATTAAAAGGACGAATTTTTTTATCTTGATTGGACAAACAAGGCAAGATAGGATCACTGTAGATTTAGCTAATTAACTTTGTAGGCCATTTAGCTAAAATTCATGTAAGGTAGCTGGTTATGTGAATATTTTGTATAACTGTGGGTTGCTGAAATCTCGGCAAGACACCGTGATTTTGCAAAAGCTACAAAGTGCTTCGCAAAATCATATTTTTGAGTATTCTAGTTCAATCTTATTTTCATACTTTTGAGTATTCTAGTTCAAACTAGTATTTTCATACTTTTGAGTATTCTAGTTCAAACTAGTTGGCTTACTCATCCACTGGGAAAAAGTAACTGGAAATAAGGAAAAAATTGTTGTTTGGGAGATGTAGACAACGGCAATAAGTGGAGGGTTTTTTGAGGTTTTGTAAATGAGTTTAGTGTGTTGTGTTTGGGATGCTAATTCCTGCAATCTGACCATGAAACGACTGTAACATTGACTGCCACGGGCATTACGCTGCCCTGATTTCAGTAGAACCTAGCTACCGCTATGTCATGCCACAGTATTATAGTGTCCGCAACAGCCTCTGTTAACTACAGAGGTATTAACAACAACAATAGTCTTTTTCCACTAGAAGGATTTGATGACGTCATAATGAAATTACATTCAATAAGCACTTGTTCTTTATTTATTTTGCTGCAAGTACTGTTGCTATAGTTAGTTGTCTTGAATGTACTTTCTCATAAATTTTGTGGTGCCAGGCTAATCTATATATAATCTTTGAAACATTTGAACAGTTAAATATGATAAATAAATGTCTTATGTTGTTTTTCTTAACATTAATGGTTCAATTGTGTAAAAATATAGTCTTTTGGCTTCTAAATTTGATGACATCAGTGAGAACCTAATATATGACCATACAGGAAATGATAGAACTCTTGATTTTTAGTTTTGTAGCTTTATTACAATTGATCATTTGTATTTTTAGTGACCTTGAACAATCAAATATTTTTTTAATCCACGACTGACAACACTAGTTTTAGCTAGATTTTATTATCATGAGTTTGCCTAACATGTGCAATATTGCACATGATGGCAAAACCCTATTATCATTACTTGTTTGCTATCAGTTATCCTGGATGTATATCTATAGATAGCTAATAGCTAAGTATTTGTTGTATTATCATTACTTGAAGTGCAAGAAAAGTATAAGGCGGAGCGCCATGTATGAAATGTTTCTGAGGTGACCACTTTTTGTGACTCATAGGTTGCCTTGAAGTCTAATGATGGCATTGGTCCACCTATTTCCGAACTCAAGCGTAACGGTGATGCTCTAATTGAAAAAGCTGCTAAGAAAATCAAGGTTGCTGAATCTGTATGGTGTGAATTTTGCAAGATTAATTGTAACAGCAGGTATAGCTACACTGCACACTTGTCCGGTAAGAAACACTTGAAGAACATGGAGAAACTATCAAATCCAAAAGTTGGTGTTGGCAGCGGTGCCACTACCACTACCACCACCACCACCGCAATAGGTACTTCAATTGGGTCACAGGAAAAGCCAGATTCAGATAAACCAAAAACAAAGGAGGTATCAGTACTTGATATTGAGACAGAGAAACGTAAAGCTGTGGAAAGAGGAGCTGCAGTTGATGATATTAAAATGTGCACTTTATGCAATGTGGTGTGTAATAGCCAGGCAAATTTAAATACTCACCTTAGTGACCATACTCACGCTGCTATGGTGAGGAAGGCAGGGTTAATCACTGGTTGAGGCGATTATTCTCATTGTGTCATCTAGACTTGGAGTTGGAGACATTGCATGCACTATGCAGTTTGTCATTGCAATCGGTTATACACACACTTTCATTAAATGTTTTGTATAGCCTTTTACTTGTATTAGAGAAACTAATTACTGTTTTATAGTTCGTATTTTGGAATATAAATAATTGATAACTTCCATTATGCATTGAGGTTTACAAGATGAGTTTAATTTTGATACTTTTTTTTTAAACATGGGGTGAAAAACAGAAATACAAATGCCGTATATATGCTACATTCCAAAACACGAAAAACAACCTAAAATCCCATGGAAAGGGAACCCACGCCCCAGACCAAAACAGCAAACGACGCCTAAACTATGCCAACACAGACCCGAGACAGAACCGTGACAGTAGCTGAAGCAAAATCGCAAAAAACAGCTACAATATGTCGACTCATAGAATAAGTTAGATTTTGTCAATCTAATTAAACTCCAATGTCAATACAACATTTTAATCTCGTCTACCAATTCGTGGACCCCCTTAAAACGATTCTTGAAAATTCTCTCATTCTTTTCCATTCAAATCACTCAAATTGAAGCGTGCCAAATCAACCATAACACTCTTCTCATTTTCTTGGAATTCCCTTGATCATTCAAACCCTCGAGAGTCGAGATGAATAAACAAGTTGGGAGTCTGCATAACGTCCAGCCAAATCTTCGAAACCACCTCATAATGCATAAAGAGGTGCCGTGAGGTTTCTATACCATCCCCATACATCATGTCTGCCACCACCTTAGATGGTGCCCGACTCATCCATAAATACCCAAAAACCTTTTCCTCTAACCTACTTAGTTCACCACCTAGGAGTGCAAGCCTTTCCACAAACTTTGTGGTGTGAATCTTTTTATTTTGATGGTTTACTTCTCTTCTCCTTGCTTTATTGGACACACATCCGTTAATTAAATTGAATAATTAAAACAATGCAATTACATAACATACAAATTTCAAGATAGTGTAAGAGAACTTGGAGAAAATGAAATGGAAAATTGATTATTTAAAACAACGGTAATTCCAAGCTCAAAAGCAACAAGTATACAATATTTAAATTAAAAACATAATTTTGAGGCAAACTTAAAGGACTTTGACATCTTTTCTTCTATATTTAGTCATCATAGAGGTCATTGATGCCTGGCTTGGTTGGTCCAGGGATCAGACGGTTTTGCTTAATTTGAGCAATTTTCTCATGATCTTCTTTTGTTAATGACCAATCAAAGATACGCAAATTTTGGTTCATTCTTTCCTTATCATAACTCTTGGGAACAAAAGTGACTCCTTGTTCATATAGCCATCTTAGAGAAATTTGTGCAACAGACTTTCCATGTGCATCTGCAATCTCTTTTAGCATATCATTCTCCATAACCTCATTAGGTCCTCTGCTTGCACCTTTCCTCAATGGTGAAAATGCGGTTAACACTATTCCGTTTGCGTTGCAAAACTCTCTAAGCTTCTTTTGTTGCCATGCAAGGTTCATCTCCACCTATAAATATATGAGTTCATTGTATAAGTACATATTATCAATTAACAAGTTTACTAGAAGTTAATCTAAACTTAGGTTTAGTTGATGACTTACTTGATTGACTGCTGGAAGAATAGTGGCAACAGAGAGAAGATTTTCAAGTTTCTTGACAGAGAAGTTACTAACTCCAATAGCTTTAGTGAGTCCAAGTTTCAAGCCTTCCTCCATGGATTCCCAAACACCCTTGACATCAAATGGCAAGAGATCTGCCACATCAATTGGAAATGTAAACTTTCCAGGCTGAGAGCTAAGTGGCCAATGAATCAAATACAAGTCCAAG
>Ga0228711_1004973_pt1 | contig 20297 bp, 10 predicted proteins | sample MedpolnodulmetaG_2_FD_177996 | JGI IMG/M metagenome (GOLD analysis project Ga0228711, IMG submission 177996) | Root nodule microbial communities from Medicago polymorpha collected in Santa Monica, California, United States - brown nodules | ecosystem: Host-associated > Plants > Roots > Nodule... | reverse complement strand
AAAAAATAAAAACAAGGAAAAAAAAAATAAACAAAAAAAAAAACACAAAAAAAAAAAAACTTAAAATTAAAAAAAAAAAAAAAAAAAAAAAAAACGAAGTATAAGAATATATAGAAGTTCCCCTGACACCAATTTTATTCCTCACTGTCAAGTTTGTATTTGCAACTTTGAACCACATTCCTGGTTAACTTACGTTAACCTTTGTGCTATAAAAAAATCTCAGTCATTTTCTTTTTATTTTCTCTTATATAACTTGGTGTTCTAACGATTTTAACATGTTCGAGGCCCCATAGTATCTGTATCATGCACATCACTAATTGATGAATAATGTGGTTATTCACATAAGGCAACTTTTTGTATTGAGTTGAGAAATTTAATAGGACAAACTTTGTAGCATTTTGATACATGTTATTTCATGTCTTAGACAGTGCAACAATGGCTAAGGGTACATTGAAACAAGAGGAGAGCATTTTCAGAAGCACTAAAATAGAAGACAATTAAAATGGCAATTGGACAATGTTTACCAAACTATGACCCTTGCATGCAGGAATCTTTAAGGGCAGACTGCTAGGAGACAAGTAAAGCTTTGACGATGCCGTTGTCCATGAAAATGTGTCAAAATTCAGCACCTGCGAATAAAAAAAGGAAAAAGCACGAAGAGCACATTCAAATCACATTACAGTTTTAGAAAGTAACAACATAGTTAATGTCAATGTGGATGGTGATAGAATAATCACACCATACCTGCACATCATCTAGCAACCCAGTAGCAGACTCACCGCCAACCACTATGATCTTATTCCCAATAACAGCAGCGGCATGCTACTCAAAATGAAGAAACAATTACATTTCTAAAGTTGAGAATGAATTTAGTCATAACTAATTAACCGTCATAAAGTGAAGAAAGAGATATATACATTGAATCTAGGAGCGGGCTTATCTCCAGAAATTGACAATAATACCCAATTCTCGGATCCGCCTGAGCTACAAGTAGTACTGATATCGGTGGTGCTAACAATTTCATTATCAATTTCATGAGAATGACCACTTGAGCCAGTAACTGCATCCCCATCTTCTTCTCCTTCTCCCTGAAATGAAATGAGGTAAAAACTTGAGCGTTGCAAATTCCAATTTTACAATTATAGTAAGAATAATAATTAGTGAAGTTGGAAGATGAGAAAGAAAGGTGAAGTTAATTACATTGAGAATGGAATTTGGAATTCGTTTGGGATGCCGAACAGTAACTGGACTCCTAGTACCATCAGAAAGCTGCTGAACCTTCAATCTAAGACAACAACACAGGCAAATGCAGTGTTACATTAATGTGACATAGTAAAGAAAAGAAGCAAACATGTTTAGAAATTACCTTCCGAATTTGGTGCGTCTACGAGAGAACCCAAACATCTTCACTTCACAACTTCAAACTCAAACCTGTTTCTAGAAGAAGAAAGGTTAAAACCCTAGAAGATTCTGAAGTATTATATTTTATTAGTTTAAGATTAAGAAAGAAAGAGTGATAAATTGGAAGTTTACTCACTCACTCACTCACCCAGGTTGAACCGAAGCAGCAGTACTTCTTCTAAGTCACGGGATGAAGCAAGCAAGGAAGCAGAGTGTTGATCTAATGATCTAGCATAATTAAATTAAATTAAATGTGGGGCAGGAAAACGACACACAATAATAATGGTGGTATTTTAGTGAGCAATGTTTATTAGTTGCATAAACTAGTAGTAATAATAATTAGCTTCATGGTACTGCTGGTCCTGGATAAACAGAGACAGAGAGGAATCGATTCGAACGTTACGTTAGGTAGGTAGCGAGATGGAGGAGTTTATGAGTGTCAATGTCATGTCATTGTCTCACTCCGTCTTTGCAGGATTTTGTTGGATAATACTACTACTATTGCTTTCTCTTTCTTTCAACTATGAGTTAGCATGACGAGCGTTAGTAACACACTCTTTGAAAATGAATCTCATATAAAGCGGTGAGATCTACGTGAATTTCATAAAAGAGTGAGTGTTGAATAAAATGTTAGAAAAACAGTGTTGTTAGCATTTTTCTTAGTATATTAAGTTAAAACAAAAATTATAAGAATCTATATCATTAAGATGAAATTTAGATGTAATCTCAATGGTGGAATTTTAGGAAAAGAAAATTTTAATTTAGAGAGTGTGCTTTTTACGATTTAATTAATCTGAAATAAGGTTAAATAGGGTAAACATGCTTATGTACATCAATTCTAATTCAACTTGTAAAAATGTTAAAATTGTTAGATTGGATGTTGAGATGATGTTCGAACTCTTATCTTTCAATTTTTGTGAGTTCAATGGTTATTTGTTATTTCATCTATCTAAAAAAGTAAACATGTTTATATCAATATAAAACAAATACTAATTTTATATAGGTACTTTTTTTAACAAACAAAAATGAGATAGATTAACACAAAAAATGTGGCTTATCCCACACAAGATGTGCCAAAATAGAACACAGAAAGTTAATTACATAAGTGATGGTTAGCAAACATAAACATGGAAACAACATGTGGAAGAAGAAAAAGAAAAACTAAAAAACGATTCCCAAACAAGATAAAGGATGAGCCACCTCTCATGATAGGTGAGGTTTAGCATGGGAAAGGGGAGTTGTTTCCCACCATGGGAATTTTTTTTTTTTTTTACCATTAGATTAAATAAGGAACATACTTTTATCATAGACACTTAACACAAGATTTTTTTCACTCTCCTCCATCTCATTCTCTCTCACCCACCCTTGCAGCAATCTCACCATCTCGAATTTTTGCAGCAATCCCACCATCTGAAATTTCTGTTGCTTTACCACACTCCTCACCCTCATTCAACCTCCATGAGTAGTGATTCAAATGGTATGACTTAACACAGTGACTAAACTCTTAGAACTTGTCTAAGACATTCATGATCAATCCTTAAAAGCAAGAACAAAAGATGAAGAAAAAGAGAAAACTTTAATAAAAAGCATGACCCATTAATCTACTTGTTTCTTTTGTGTTAATCTTATTATACCATTTTTCTCTATCTCTGCTATACCATTTAAGCTTAGAATTTTAGGACCAACATCCTTAACTAGTTTAAGTAATAAAAATGGTGGTTTTCGATGGTCCCAGTTACTACACCACCGACACCACAACAAGAACAAGCCAACAAGTATGAATTCACAAAAACTATTCAAACCCATTACTCCAAAACTTCTCAATCATGGAGAAAACTTGGAGACCCTCGGTTCATCAAATCTGAGACATTTGAAACAATCGGAGATAAGATAGAGGTCGGAGCAACGTGAGGATGGTCGGAGGCAAGACGGAGGTAGTGGCACGACAGGGATGTGTCTAAAATTTCAGATCTTAACAAAAACGAAATAGTGTAAAAGAGAAAGAAAAAAAAATAAGGTGTAGGCCGTCCATGATAAAATCAGTACTCCTCTTTAATCTAATGGTCAAAAAGACTTTCCTATGGTGGAAAACAACTCCCCTTACCCATGCTAAATGCCACCCTTATGATAAATATAAGCAAAGTTAATAGTCTTTGCCAATTTTATATAGGCAGGTTCTAACATCATGAGGTGATATTTTATAGAGTTTGAATTTCTCATGAACATTTGTAAAATGGTTCGCTTCAATTAATAATAATAAAAAAAGTAGCTCTTCTCCAATAGAAAATAATATATTCAACCTTAAAAGCTTTTCCCGTAAATTTAGTGGTATATTTTTTATTTGCATTTTCTATTTTATTATTATTATTATTAATATTAATATTAAAAACATTAATCCTTGTACCTTGCATCCAAAAAAAACATTAATCCTTCTACCAAAAAAAATAAATAACCTGTTTGACTGAAATACAAAACCATGGTAGAAAAAAGTTAGCAACAACAAAAACAAAAAGAGAAAAAGATCTCTATTTGTGGGGTTTATTGTCTCGGGACTTGGAAGACGTGGACAAGGGTAGACCATATCCCACGTCAGTGTCTTGTTTGTGGGACCGAGAGATACAACAAAGGACAAAAGTTGATCTCCCCATACATACATACTTGCTCTATTATTAGAGATGTCCTCACAAAAAAGGATAAGAAATGCCCAATAAGTCCCCTCCCTCGCTGCCTCACATAGTACATCAACAAATGAACAAAGGTATCCTTGCCGTTGGTAAAAATAAATAAAAAGGTTAAATATGTTTTTGGTCTCTTTAAATATACCAATTTTTTGTTTTAACTCATCTAAAATTTTCCTTCAACTTTTAGTCCCTATAAAATTTTCAATCACTACTTTTGGTCTCTATTTTTAAGTTAATTTTAGTTTTTTTTTAACGAAATTGTGCAGAAATGTGTAGAATATTGTAAAAATATTTTCCAAAAAAAATTAGAATTTTTTAAAAAAAACATAAATTTAATATGAATTTTTAACCATGAAAAATATAAAAATTCATGTTTTGTTAAAAAATTCTAAATTTTTTTGGGAGAGATTCTTATAATATTATGAATTTTTCTGCAAAATTTTATTCAAAAATATGAATTCTACATATGAGTTTACTTTAAAGTAAGGACCAAAAGTGAAGATGGAAATTTTTTTAGGAACTAAAAGTTGAAGGAAAATTTTAGAGGGACTAAAACGAAAAATTGGTATATTTATAGGGATAAAAACATATTTAACCCAAAATAAAATAATTGTGTTATTTTTATTGTTTTTTTAAATTTAACGAATCATTATTTTATTCCTTTTTTTTATTGGAACAAAATCATATTATTTCATTCATCAAGTAGTGACAATACAAGATGATATAAAATTAAACATTTGATGACTGGCTACCAGGTTGATGCTCTTGCTAAACGAGGAAAAAATAAAATAAAAATTGTATGTCTAACAAAAATATCTTAAAGCTTGAGTAAATGGAAAGTAGCATTCACTAATCATACTAAAGGTAATTAATAGAACTATGCAATAATGTCCCGTGAGTATAGTTCAATTGGTATGACAATGCATTATTATATGTAGGGGCCGGGGTTCGAGCCACTAGACTACCTGACAAAAAAAAAACTATGCAATAATACTATCAACCATTAATTTACAATCTAGTTCAATTGATACGTTCATTTAAGATTTCATGCTTCCGCTAACTAGTCTTTGCTTTTACAAAACTACCACGATTTTTAAGAAGACACAAAAACGACATTGTTCTTGAAACAATGTTGCATCAATATTGTCGAACTACTCCCTATATTTGATGGTATGGATATTGAATTAAGTAAGGAAAATGCTTAGTACCCTACACTAGTTATGGAAATCAAATCATCCTCCATTCTATTTTAATTGTCACTTTTTATATTTTTCACACAAACCAAATTCTTTTCTCGGATTTAAAAACATAAATTGAATTAAATCAAAATGCACATTCAAGTTTGAAACTTGATTTTACGAAAACAAGAAACAAATGGTCGTTACAAAGTTAACAACGTTAATGAAAAAATGTTCAACAGTGAAACATGCAAAACAAATTCATGCACAAATCATAACCAATAACCTTACCCATCTTGAATCTATCTTCATTCATCGTATTCTTCTCTGTGATATCACCAACTACAAAACTATATCACACTATATCCTCTCAATTCTTCACCATCTTCGTAATCCAGATTCCTTCTCATGGGGTTGTGTCATTCGATTCTTTTCTCAAAAGGGTCAATTTTCTGAAGCTGTTTCTCTCTATGTTCAAATGAGGAGGATTGGGTTGTTTCCAAGTTCACATGCTGTATCTTCGGTTCTCAAGTCATGTGCTAGGATTGAGGATGATTTGTGTGGTTTATTGATTCATGGGCATGTTCATAAATTTGGACTTGATGCTTGTGTTTATGTACAAACGGCGCTGCTTGATCTGTACTGTAAAATTGGTGATGTGGTGACTGCACGCAAGGTGTTTGATGAAATAACTGACAAAAATGTTGTTTCTTGGAATTCTCTGTTAAGTGGGTATATAAAAGGTGGTAACTTGGATGAGGGTCAACGTTTTTTTGATGAGATTCCGATGAAAGATGTAATATCTTGGAATTGTATGGTTTCGGGATATGCTAAAGCAGGGAAAATGGATCGGGCTTGTTATTTGTTTCGACAAATGCCGGAGAGAAATTTTGCCTCTTGGAATACAATGATTACTGGTTATGTTGACTGTGGAAGCATTGTGGAAGCAAGAGAATTGTTTGATGCAATGCCAAGGAGAAATAGTGTCTCTTTGATAACTATGATTGCCGGGTATTCGAAGAGTGGGGATGTTGACTCTGCTCGCGAGCTCTTTGACCAGATGGATGATAAAGATTTGCTATCGTATAATGCTATGATAGCTTGTTATGCTCAAAACAGCAAATCAAAAGAAGCCCTTGACCTATTTAATGTCATGCTTAAACCAGACAGCTCTTTACATCCGGACAAGATGACTTTGGCTAGTGTTATATCAGCTTGTTCACAATTGGGAAATCTAGAACATTGGCGCTGGATTGAGTCGCAAATTAACAACTTTGGAATTGTATTGGATGATCATTTGGTCACTGCGTTAATTGACTTGTATTCAAAGTGTGGGAGCATTGACAAGGCATATGAACTATTCCATGGCCTGAGAAAGAGGGACGTGGTTGCATATTCTGCAATGATCTATGGTTGTGGAATAAATGGAAGGGCATCAGATGCAGTCGAATTATTTGAACGGATGGCTGGAGAGTGTATCATCCCTAATTTGGTTACCTACACTGGAATTCTAACTGCTTACAATCATGCTGGATTGGTTGAAGAAGGTTATCAATGCTTTATATCCATGAAGGACAATGGCATTGTGCCTTCAGTTGATCATTATGGAATCATGGTTGATCTTTTGGGGAGGGTTGGATGGCTGGATGAAGCATATAAGCTTATAATGAAAATGCCAATGCAACCAAATGTTGGTGTCTGGGGAGCTCTACTTCTCGCCTGCAGATTACATGACAATTTGAAGCTCGGGGAAATAGCTGCCCAGCATTGCATTAAGCTGGAGAGTGAAACGGCTGGTTACTATTCTCTTCTTTCTGGTATATATGCTACTGTTGGAAAATGGAACGATGCCAAGAAGTTGACGACGGGTGTGGAAGGAAAGAAAATTATCAAGATACCTGGATGTAGTTGGACACAACTTGTGTGATGTGCCACTCAGCTAATGTAACTCCTCCATGATTGGGGAAATAAGACACATGTATTATCGCTATAACTTGGGCTCATATTGCGTATGCTTTCAATGTGTACATGACAATTTTTGAGGGATGGAATTGTGTCAACAAAGTGGTACTAAAGAGTGCAAGGTAATTTGGCCTGTGCTTTAGAGTCATAACTGTTCAATATGCTCGAGAGATGTGCAGCTCTTGGTTCTACAACCTCAAACTCATGCTTTCTTTCGCAACCACGTATTACCCTTTCACTCTCATTCTGATGTAAGTCAAACATTCTTTCGTCCCTGACTCGTGGATACACAAAGTAAACTTGAATTGCAGCTGATAAATAAACTATAACATGCTTGCTTTGTTTTAATTTTTTATTCAACTGTCCTCAACTATTGGCTGCCAATGCTATGATCCGAGTTATACTTGTTGTATTATAGGGAGTCTTTATTATTTTGTACAGATTTATTTCCTCTTATTTGTACAGTTGATTTCAGTTTTTATTATTTTCTTTCCTTAGTTAGAGGATAGTAATTAACATAGTATATTTACCTTAACCTTTGTCTTTGTTCATTAAAATAAGAAATTATATTATGAATATACTCCCTATTTTTTTAAGTCTTTTCTGTAGCATGACAAGAGATGCAACCCTAAGACATAGTGAGCCAGGATGCAATGGCTGTAATTCATCCAACTAATTACGCATAAACATTTTTAAAGACAGTGAGAGGAGTCAAGAAGGCAAGTGAATTTGTTCACGTGCAATGACTAACTGCCCATGGCTGGGTAGGAAATCCTAAATTTTCAAGTACATTCTTAACTGCCTATGCATTCCTTTTTCTAAAAAAACATTAAATTTGGCTTTGAGCTTTGACCACATATTATCTGCTTAGATCTTTGGTCTCATATGTCTTAGAAATGGGATGCAAAGACAGGTTTAAAGTACAAAGGTATCTAAGATTTCCATGATTGATGCGAAATTGAAGCACCACAAGAAAGGACAAAGATGATACAATATTCCATCTTCCACCGGCTAGGATTTGCATAGTAGGCAAACCATAACTTGCACCATGGGACATTTTTCTGACTTACATGGTGTGATTTCTTTCTTTACAGTATTCCATCTTCCACCGGCTAGGATTTGTGTTGGTAGTGATGCCCATAGTCTCTCTCAACCCGTCTCCATATTTTGTGCTTTCAATCGACCCACCACAAAGTTCCAAGGGGTTTGTCATAGTCTAGCATTTGGTTCTATGGACGACTTGATATACAAGGAATCAGTGCATTTTTTGAAAAAAGCTGAGTGATTGTGAGGGGGTAGTTAAACAAATCAAGGTTCAGAATTGGAAATAGTTTTTGACACTTGATCTAAATCATTGGCATGTCTCTTTTGTGAGTGGAGTATGCATCCTGTTAAATTTATCTCCGACAGTCAATTTGTACATCATCAAGCATATTGCATGAACCCAAGAAAATAAAGGAAAAAACATTTACTATGTTTATTGTCAACAATACATCAAACTATGTACTCCCTCCCTCTGTACCAAAATATAAACAAAAACAAGTCAATTTAAGTTGATGTATTTGATACAAATTTTGAACCAAATACATTAATTTTTGTTTATATTTTGGGACGGAGGGAGTATATATTTTTGGGAAACATCCAATTATGTTAGACAAAATTTTCATCGGCAACATATGGGTAATATAATCTGGAAATTTGCTCTTCTCCCATACAAACTGATGAAAATACCTCCCACGTGACTTAAGTCACGTATGCTTTATACCAACATGACTTAAGTCACGTTGATGCCAACGTGAGTTAACTCATGCAGGTTGTACCTCAATGTGACTCAGCGCACGTAGGTTGTAGGCCAACGTGAGTTAAGTCACGGTCCGCAAGTAGCAGAACAACATAAACACCTTTTTTTGTCCTATTTTCCTTCATTCATTCATACACCTGTTCGTTCATTTTCATCCATGTTTTCATCATTCAATCATTCATTCAATTATCCATGATTCATTCAAAGTTAAAAAAATACGCAAATTCAATCAAAATTAAAATACGCAAAATTAAACCGAAAAACAAATGAAAATGTCATAAGTTGACGCATAATTAAATTGACGTGTAATTAAATTGACGTGTAATTTAAATGTTTTAATATAAAAATTTAAATTCTAAAAATTAACATATCAATTGTCATATCATGAAAATAAAATTAAACAATTATATTTACTTCAGCGTCGCTCCATAGTCTGCATGCCACGTGGCTACCGAACCTCGGTAGAAGCGACAAGTCAGTAGGCCCCCCGGGAAAACTCTCCGGTCTGGCCTCCTCCTCCTGAGCCTGTTGCTGGGCCTCATCCTCCTGTTGCTGAGGCTGATACGTCTCATGTTGATGCTGCGTTAGGTCCACTATATGGGACGCAGCCACCTAGGACGATGTCGCCTCAGCATCGTCACTCATCATGATCCTCGTGCCCCTGTCTCTGTCTACCATGATGAGGGCGTGCATCGACTTTTTCGGCCCGTGTGCTGCCGATACTCGTCTCCATGCCTCCTTTAAGTCTGTCCGGTCTCTCAGACATATCTGCACAACATTTTTAAAAACAAAAAATCAATGATTTTTTTACAGAGACATTGCGTCATTTCTAACTATTCAACAACAACAACAACACTTAATTCATCATTAACAATCAAAAAATCAAACATGCAAATCAACTATAAAACTTAAAATTTCCCAATTTCATCCTAAAGAATCTAACATTTAAACCAAAAAAACTCAATGCAAAAGGTTAGAGAACACTTACTTGTGATGGAAGTAGAATTTGATGTTGATTTGGTTGAGTTTGGTAAAAATCACACAATTTAGGAGCAAAATCGTATTTGGAACTTTTGAATGTGAATGGTTTGTGTTTCTGTCTGTTCTGTTTCTATAACAGAACGCAACGTGAGTGACTTAACTCACATTGTAAGTACCAAACGTGACTTAAGTCACGCTTTGTGTTTCTGTCTGTTCTGTTTCTACAACAGAACGCAACGTGAGTTAACTCACGTTGAACTCGGCGTGACTTAACTCACATTGGAAGTACCAAATGTGACTTAAGTCATGCTTTGTGTTTCTGTCTGTTCTGTTTCTACAACAGAACGCAACGTGAGTTAACTCACGTTGAACTCGGCGTGACTTAACTCACATTGGAAGTACCAAACGTGACTTAAGTCACGCTTTGTGTTTCTGTCTGTTCTGTTTCTACAACAGAACGCAACGTGAGTTAACTCACGTTGAACTCGGCGTGACTTAACTCACATTGGAAGTACCAAACGTTACTTAAGTCACGCAGGAGTACTTTGGCCATTTCAAATGGAGTGAGCAAAATCAGTTTTGAGAAGAGCAATTCTCTATAATCTGTGTCATTTGTTGATTACATCACATACAGATTCAGACAAAAAGGGTCTTATCTTAACTATACAAGTACACTCCTTCAGAAAGAAAAAAAAAACTATACAAGTACATAATCTTTTGGTATTCACACCTCACATCAGTATTTTGCTAGTTGTAGAAATTATTTACAAACACACCCGTCGATTTGATAAAATCCAGACACAAGTTTTGGTGATCCGATCTGTATAAAAGGAAAGCTAAACAACTGAGTTATATTATTATATCTAAGAAATAAAATATCTGATTCTTGTGTTACCTAACTAGTTTGCAAATCATTATCACGACAATTATAAAACATTTTTTTACAGTTGACTTGCTTGATAATTGATATAAACTTGATAGTCGCATCCCACGACTATTATTATACGATTGCAAAGTACTTCCTAGTTCCTCCATAGGCCGGAATGAGCGACACATTTGCATTTCATATATGTTAAATTGTTAATAAAAGACTATAAAATAAAAAATTATCAAACTAACTTTATTGCGCTTTGAGCTTTAACTGATTGCTTTCATGTCACTATTGCTTGTTCATTTCCACAAAACCAATCAACATGGCAGAATCACTCCTCTTTGGCGTTGCTGAGTTATTCATCGGCAAGCTTGCTTCTGTTGCCGTCAAAGAAGCTTCTTTAGCGTTGGGTGTCTATAACGATCTTCGAGAAATCAAAAACACCGTCTCACTCATCAAAGCCGTGTTATTAGATGCTGAACAAAAGCAATGGCAGAACAATGAGCTACGTGAATGGCTGACACAGATTAAGCGTGTTTTCTATGATGCCGAGGATGTAATAGATGATTTTGAATGCGAGGCTTTGCGATAGCACATCATCGACACTTCAGGTAGCATCAGAAGAAAGGTAAAACGTTTCTTCTCAAATTCCAATGCTCTTGTCTATCGCTTTCAAATGGCACATCAAATCAAACATATCAAAGAGAGATTTGATAAGGTTGCTGCTGATAGGCTTAAGTTTGGTCTTCAAAGCAATGACAGTGATAATCGTGTTGTAAAAAGGCGCGAATTGACACATTCATATGTGATTGATTCTGATGTGATAGGAAGAAAACATGATAAACAAAAAATCATTGATTTGTTATTGCAAGACAGTGGTGCTGATAATAGCCTCTCTGTTATTCCTATTGTTGGTATTGGAGGATTAGGAAAGACTACACTAGCAAAGGCGGTATTTAATGATATGAGTTTAGACGAGACTTTTCCCTTAAAGATGTGGGTGTGTGTCTCTGATGATTTTAACCTCATGAATCTGCTTGTTAAAATCCTCAATTCAGCTAGTGTTAGTTATTCTGGTGCTCCGAACCCAATTCACCAAGAGAACTTTAGAAACCTTGATTTGGAGCAGCTACAAAATCGTATGAGGAACGCGATTGCTGGTAAAAAATTCTTGCTGGTCTTGGACGATGTATGGAATGAGGATCGTGTCAAATGGGTTGAGTTGAAGAATTTAATACAAGTAGGTGCTGAAGGAAGTAAAGTCTTGGTGACTACACGTAGCCACTCAATTGCCAAAATGATGGGCACCACCACATCATACATTTTGGAATTGAAAGGTCTTTTTAGAGAGGATTCCATGTATGTATTTGTTAAATGGGCTTTTGAAGAGGGAGAAGAGAAGAAGTATACGGAATTGGTGGAGATTGGGAAAGAAATTGTACAAAAATGTGGAGGGCTTCCTTTGGCCCTAAGAACATTGGGGAGTTCTCTATTCCGAAAATTTGATGTGGAAGAGTGGAAGTTTATAAGAGACAGTGAGATTTGGAATTTACCTCAAAATGAAGATGAGATTTTGCCTGCTATCAAATTAAGTTATGATCAATTACCTTCTTATTTAAAACGATGTTTTGCTTGCTTCTCTCTCTTTGAAAAGGACTTTACATTTGTTTATATGGATGTTAGTGTGCTATGGGAGGCGCTTGGTTTTCTTCCGCCACCAAAGAGGGGTAAAACCTTGGAAAATACTAGCATTCAGTTACTACACGAGCTTTGGTCAAGATCATTTCTTCAAGATTTTGTAGATTTTGGTGGTGAGGTCTGTGTATTTAAATTGCATGATTTAGTGCATGATCTTGGATTATATGTTGCAAGAGATGAGTTTCAATTGTTGAAATTTCATAATGAAAATATACTCGAGAATGTCCTTAATCTGTCATTAACTACAAAAGATTTGCTTGGCCTAACACCAAATCCTACTGGTCTGAGAACCATGCTATTTCCCAAGGGAGCCAACAATGAAGCTTTCTTGAGTACTTTGGCGTCAAGGTGCAAATTCTTCCGTGTTTTACAGTTAACTGATTCTACATATGAGAGTTTGCCTCGCTCTATTGGCAAATTAAAACATTTAAGATATCTCAATCTTGAGAATAATGAAGAATTGAAGAGTCTTCCTGACTCAGTGTGCAAACTCCAGAATCTACACACTTTGAAACTCAATGGATGCATAAAGCTTCAAACATTACCCAATGGAATAGGAAATTTGATCAGCCTAAGGCAGCTATTAATAGCTACAAAGCAATTTAATTTCCCAGTAAAAGAGATTGCAAAGTTGACTTCTTTGGAATTTTTATCAGTAAATTCTTGTGACAATTTGGAGACGTTGTTTCTTGAAGGTATACAACTTTCTAATCTTAAGTTGTTGGATATTGATTCTTGTGGGAATCTAAAGTCTATGTCATTTCATGTTTTTCCCAACTTAGAAGGTTTGGGGATTGATAACTGCCATAAGTTGAAATTGTCATTCGACAATGACCACCAAATCCCAAAGTTAAAGCTGAAGTTTTTAAGTTTTAAATCTTTGCCACAACTTGTGAGTTTTCCAGAATGGTTGCAAGGATGTGCAAATACATTACACTCTTTGATGATTGATGGTTGTGACAATCTTGATGATCCTGAGTGGTTATCAACTCTGATTTGTCTCAATAAACTCGCAATTCAAAATTGCCCGAAATTGCTTTCGCTCCCCAATTGCCTCTCAAACCTTGAATATTTACAAATTGAAGGTTGTCCTGAATTATGTAGAAGATACCAGCCCGGAGTTGGACGTAATTGGTACAAGATATCACACGTCAGAAAAGTGATCGTTGAATCGACTGAATTCAAAATTAAAAGGAATTTACAGATATCACAGTCAAGATATATAGGTACTTTGCTTTTATTTTTTCCCTAAAAAAAGTTACTTTTATTTTTAACTTTTTGTACTAATAAATTGTTTATAAGACTCATTTTTACTATAGCTATTGTTTTGAAAGGTGATTTATAAGACTCATTTTTAACTTTTTGTAATAATTTCTTTTTTTTTTTCGAAAAAAAGCAATCTAAGGTTAACATTAATTCGATATATTCAAATTGGAAATAAATTCAATGGTCTATATTCTAACCATGTGTTTATTTGATTTTAGGATGGAGAATTTGTGATGCAAGTCAATAAAGATGTTTGAAGTTGAAAGTTATTTTTCTTTACCAAGTTATTTGAGTGAACTATCAAGTCATTTAAGTTAACTATCATTTTAATTTATATTGAAAATTTATTTGGTATAATTTTAAGTGATCTATCTAACTTGTAATTTGAGATTTGAAGTTGTATGTGCTAAAGTTTGTAATTCAAGATGTAATATGCAATATGTGTAATTTGAAATTTAACATGCAAGTATGTATGATAGTAATTTTTTTTTGATGAATTGTATGTATGATAGTATAAGTGCATGCATTATAATATGCAGTGATTATAAAACTGCATGGTATGCATGGTGGTAAAAATGTAGGGATTAAAGTATAATGAAACTGGTTTAATATGCAAAGTGCAAGGAAAATAGTGCAGTAGAAATATTTGAGACATCCGTTAACAAAGATGACACAAAATTCATATCCATTCTTCAAGTTAGAATCAACTCTACAAGTAAAAATAATTCAACTCCACAACCAATTTAAAATCAATTATTTGTTGCTGAAATGACTTTTGTCTCCCCTAAATTAAAATTAAATCCATACATACTACCAAACTTCTCTCAATTACAATATCTATTTCTATAATAATAATATGATAAAGGAAAGTAATTACTTATCAAATCAATCATTAATTATTTATTGATAATATATTATTAATAAATTATATTATTATTATTATAGAAATAGATATAATAATATGATAAAGGAATAATATAATAATAATATAATAAATTAATCAATCATTAATTATTTATTGATCTTTGAAAATGAACAACAAATAAAACAATATTTTTCTACATATACGACAAGTAAAAAAAATCTGCATCAATATAATTCAAATTGGCATCTAGAAGAATTGAACATGAGACCTTGAGGTGGAGCACACTCCCAGATCTCAAGCCAATACCACCAAACTAACCTAAGTGAGTTTATAATTATATCATATATTGAAAAAGAAATAAATTATATATTTTGCATTTTGTCAATTTTTTTAATATATTTTGCATGTTGTGGGACACATATTTTAGAAGAAGAAAAAAATATATTTTGTATGCTGAAACCATTATGAAAAAACATAACAAAGTTTATAGATATCTGGTACAACATCTTGACTATGAACTATTTAGAGTGGATTTCCTTTCTTGGTATGGATGCCTCAAGATGTAGGTGACGTTGTACTGAACTGGGTTATCAAACCTCTTATGTCCTTCTTTATTGCAATTTATTTTATTTCTGTTTATTGTGCTACGTTGTCATACCTGGTGTCTAGGACATATGTCCAGCGAGTGCCAGAATTTCAAAGATAATTAAAAAAAAATCTAACACCACTTATAGTGACAGACAACTAAGTTGTAGTTAAATATATGCGTAATGGTTTGAACAGGACTTTTACCTACGGAAAATTGACATTTAGTGACGGATTTTGACCATAGGTACAAGTTTTTTCGCTTTTTCAAATTTCGAGACCCCTCTAAGTTTGTGGCCTTGTATCAAAGGCTTTGTTGCACTTGCACAGGGACGACCCTGCCTCACTTATTCACCTTATAAGAGTAAATTTCTAGTCAAAATACTACTTAAAAAAAACAATAAATACGAATAGAAATGTTTGACGTTATTTTTGATAAAATAAATGTTTGACTTTATAATCGAAGTCTTTCATATACATCAAAGTGTTCACATAATACTTTCTTCATCCCTTTTTACTTGTTTTTTGAATTTTTATACACACAAAGACAACAAATAAATTATATTACTTTTGATACTATTATCATTAAATAACTAAAGACATTAGAGAAATGCTAGGGTCACACTCTTCTAATTTTTTCAAAGCTTTTACCTGTTAACCGGCACTGCAAGTGGAAACATAACAACATTTTTTTTATTTTTTATTTATTTTGAATTTAACCTCAACATGCATCTTTGAATTGAGAGCTTTTCTATCAGCGGAAGAGGAATCGATTTTTACATATGGTTTCATTCTTCTCATGAAAATAAATATGTGTATTGATTACATATGAGTTTATGAAAGACATGGATCTATGTATACTGTTTTCTAAATGCTCCATTGAATGTTAGAGAAGAGGAGAAAAATAAAAAATCCAATATAGTGGTGGTGGTTTTGCGAGTTTTTGGAGATACCATGGTATTTTAATTTTTCTTTTTTGAAGGAATGGTAGTTTATCTTTGTTAATTGTTTCTGGAAGGAAAATTTTCGAAAACAAAATAGAAGCATACAACAACCTCACATGTCCATATGAGAAACAGAGGGCATTCGAGACTTGTAACCAATGTAGGATGACGGTTCTTCTCACCATAGTGGGTGACAGTTTGAAACCCAATAATTAAAAAAATAAATTAAAGTGTTAAAAGGTAAGCAACAAGTAACCGGTCAAGAGAATTGAAAAAGTAGATGATGTGGTTGAATATGAGTGGAGTGTGTTCCTAGCATTTCTCAAAGACATTATTAACAAATCAACTATTAATGTTGTATTGATCTTTGAAAATGAACAGCAAATAAAAAAATATTTTTTTCTATAGATACGATACGTAAAAAAACTGCTTCAATATTGTTATTTTGAGAGACTGCCTCAATATAATTATATGATATCATATATTATAATACAAGAAATAAATTATATATTTTGCATGTTGTGGGATACATTTTAGAAAGAAAAAAAAAATCTATTTTGTATGTCGAAAGCATCATGAAAAAAAATTATAAGTCTTTTTTTTTTAGGAAGAAAAAAAATTATAAGTTTATAGATTAATCATCCTTAATTTTTCAATTTACCTTGTAGACGGCCGGTACTGATTATTGTTTACTTGAACATTGTGGTTCCAACACTTCTGATCAATAATCTGAAGAAAGAAAAAAAAACTTAAGTCTTGTTGTCAATAACATGATAAGCTAGCACATATCAGTGAGATTATTTTTTCTTGGGATTTTAAAAACTCATGTAACTCTACCAAAACATCCTTTAACAACTGATCATACAACACAAATAATGATATATGGCCAAAATAAGATTTACAAAATTCTGAATTTAAGATGTTATCGATCTATTTTGAATATGTTTTGCTAACACCAAGTCCAACAACTCTATGTGGTGATTTTTTTAAAGAAGGTTTTGAAAAGTTTAGGTGAGTTGTGTTTCGAGGGTTCACTAAAGTTATGACAGACTTCAAGGTTTGGCTAAAAAAAAAAAACAAAGAAAAAATTACCTCATACGTAAAATAGGATTCTGGATGAAAAGAAAGATACCCCTTTTCTTTGGTAGAATTAGTGTCATTCATGGAAGCATTGGGGTCTCAATTCCATGGTGCGAGAAAAGAATTATCTTTCTGAAGAAAAAATGTGAATCTTGCATCAAGCATTATTTCCTTAGTAGCATGATCATCACCAGTAACAACCATATCAATAGATTCTCTTTCCTCCGTCAAAGCATGTTGCTTCATGATTCTTTCTTGGTAGGAGACTCTTGTATATACTTTATCAGATGAATCAAATTATGGAGTACAGAGTACTGTACTTATAACTTAGTTAGTCCAATACAAAAAAATTGGTAGGCACGTATAAATATAGTGATATTGTTAATTAACTTTCAAATATCCAGAAAGATTATGCCAAAAAATAAATCTAAAAAGATCAATTTTGAATGAAATAATAGTAAGGATTTTGTCAAAAAATATGTCTGCGAGATTTTTCTTTTACAGAAAATATTATCCACGATTTGTTAAAAAAATAAATAATAGGATCTACGAGATATGGTTTAGTTATAAGGATTTTGAATGCAATTGTAAAAATAATAATAATTTCTAACAATATACAAAAAAGGATTTTTGTCATTCTACCAAAAATATATAAAAAGGATAGTAAAAATAATAAAAATCTCTAACAATATATCATTCATTTAAACTATTTTGTTTATCATTTTATGTTTTTAATAATACAACAACAACGAAGCATTTTTCCACTAAGTGGGATCAACTTCATGGAGATTCGACAAAGTTTTACGTTGGCTGTAGAGACCAAACACAACCCTCTCCTTTCACTTAATATTCTACCAAAAATATTTAAAAAGATTAGGTCGAAAAATATATCGAAAAAGATAAATTTTGATACAAAAAATAATATGGATTTTGTCAAAAAATATATCTACGAGATTTTTCTTTTACAGAAATATGATCTACGATTTGTAAAAAAAAAAGAAAAGAAATAGGATCAACGAGATATGTTTTACTTATATGATTTTGAATACAATTGTGAAAATAATAATAATTTCTTTTTTTTTGGTAGTGAAATAATAATAATCTCTAACAATATATAAAAAGGATTTTTTGTCTTTCTATTAAAAAAAAGAGATTAATCTACTTTGGATTGGCTTTTTATTTGTTCCAGTTATGTCATTCCATTTAAACAATTTTGTTTATCAATTATCATTTTATCTTTTTTATGATACAATAACGAGCCATTTTTCCATTAAATAAGGTTCGCTTCATAGAGATTGGACAAACCTATACGTTGACTGTCAAGACCTAACACAAACTTCTTCTTCCATCCGGTCTTGGGACCGGCTTAATACATAGCAAGGTTATGCCAGAACTTTATCATTTAATAATATTATTTAAAATTTTGATTAAAATATTAGTTTAATTTTTTGACAAATTAAAAAATTAGGTAAATCATGTGACAATAGAAACAATCTGGAATAATACCTTATCCAAAATAAGAGGAACAATAAGGGAGCTTATTTTGATTTATTTATGGAAAAAAATTAAGCCAAAAGAAGGAGTGTAGCTTCATTAGGAGTTGAGATCCTCTCCATTTCCTACAATAAACAGCTCCAAATATACCGGTAAAAAGGAAAGAAAAAAAAACTTCTGAATTTGAATATCCTTAAAAAAAAAACTTTCTCAACAGGTAATAAATCTAAACTTAGGAAGCACTAATTTTTCCTTATGAAAGCTTCTCTATAACAAAGGGTAAATCATTCCATAAAAACAAAAGAAGTTAAATTAAGACGAACATTAGTAAAAGTGACTGAAACTTGATTGCCTCCTATAAAAATGTGTGTGACTAAAAAGTTCATATCTCTAAGAAGGGTCCTACAACTGTTCCATCTATTTCTTAAAGGCCAAGAGTTGTGAAAGTAACTCAAAATTGAAGAAATTGGAGTTCTGGTGCTGTCAACATCGGTGGCCGAATTGGAGAGCACGGTGGCCGAATTTGACCTGTTTTATTTTGGGCTTCTGTTTCGTAAATTTTCGGTGGCCGAATGGTACAATTCGGTGGCCGAATTTGACAGTAGAAAATAAAACAGAAACGTATTTTCGGGCCTAGATTTGCTCCAATTTTATGATGGATACTTTTACTATAAATATAGACTTTGCATCAGAGTAAACCTTGAGATAGAGGGGGCTGAAACAAGGGTTTAGAAAAGCAACATCAAAACTAGGGTTTGTATAGAGTTTGTCTCTTGACTACAAACACTAGGGTTTGAGGGTTAATTCACCTTGGGAAACACTATTAGGATTGAGTCTCTTGGTTACGGGAAGAGATTGGGAGTTTGGGTAGAATTAGGCGGGAGACTTATTCTTGTAACTCATTGATATCTCTTTTGTAAAGTTACTCATCACTACAGTGAAACGGAGGGCTGCTCTCTCCCCCAGACTAGGTCAATTTGGACCGAACAACAAATTCTTTTGTGTTCTCTCTTTTCTTTCTCTCGTTGTTTTCTACTTTGGCCTTGTGTTTATAACTTCCATACATTTTGTTTTGGTTGCTTGATTATTACTAGCTCCACACACTAAGTATTTTATTGGTGTGATTTTCATCGAATTCACAACACCAAGGAACCAACACTAGTACAAAAAACCCTTTTTAAGTCGGTTAAAAAGGGCTTTTTAAGTCGGGCATCTTTTGTTAAGTCAGTTAGAAACGACTTTTTAAGTCGGGCGCGCACATGACCTAATAGCGACCGACTTAACAAGTTTTGGTTTGTTAAATCAGATATTTAGCTGACTTAAGAAAACAACTTTTTAAGTCCCGTTAATCATTAACCGACCTAAGATGTATTATTATTTTTAAAAAAAAATCCGTTAAGCCCTTTTCCATAAGGACATACTACTTTTCCAGAAAAATAAAACTATTATAATGGCATTAATACAAACCTCATACTTGTTGTTCTACAATG
>Ga0228711_1004971_pt1 | contig 20302 bp, 11 predicted proteins | sample MedpolnodulmetaG_2_FD_177996 | JGI IMG/M metagenome (GOLD analysis project Ga0228711, IMG submission 177996) | Root nodule microbial communities from Medicago polymorpha collected in Santa Monica, California, United States - brown nodules | ecosystem: Host-associated > Plants > Roots > Nodule... | reverse complement strand
TTAGATGTGAAAAGCATAATTGAGTAATTCTTCAGTATTTGTGAGCTTTTCGCAGGATAACTTGCAAACCAAGTAATCAAAGTGCCTAAAATATACAGTCTATTTAACTCCTTTTTGACACTTATCAGATCCCTCACGGGTACGTATGCAAAAGACCTCATCTTTCCAAATAAAAAAACAATAAAAAATATTTTCTTCATTACATTAATCCTTTTTTTTTGTACAAGCAAATATTAAATATTTTAGCAAAAATAAATTAAAGCAAGAGGTTCTTATAGAATACTATAGACATTTAGGGTGCTAATATCTTCCCTTTATGTAACTAACCCCCGAATCTTAAATCTCTAAAAATTGTTGGTTTATACGAACTTTTCCCCCTTTCCCTTGGAAAAAATTAAAGCTCAGTGGTGAACCTAAATTTGTGAGTTAATGCTAATTAATAGCTTGATCTTCGAAAATCACCGCGACAGAAATGGCGATTTCACTGGGGATATCCCCTAAGAGGGTTGAATCTATCTTGATTTTATTTATTTTTGTGCTATAATTTGCTTGTAAAAAATGTAAATATGTGCTTATGTTTTGGTTTCTTCATGAGTGGTTAGATAAGCCCCTACCCGGACTTGAGGGAAACAAATAAGATAGGATGGTGGTATAATCATAGTGCAATGCCAAGAGTAGTCTCGAGCCATGTGTACATGTCATATAACCCCGCTTAGTGGAGGCCTCATGAAGGTAGTACTTTGTCGTCACGAGTAGTCGTGTCGGCGTTATTACTATTCAATATGAGTGTCCCGTGAAGTTGAGGACCTTTAGAGTTACCTTTAACCCATTTTGGCCTTTTAGGGCGTAGTGCGTTAACTAATCAAGAGTAGTCTTGAAATTAGTTGACACACGAAACTACACTCAAATGAGACTTTCTTGCGAATATTGTTGGACCAGGAGTCAGTCCTGTAAGCCAATAATATCCGGAAGGGATTAATGACTTTGGGAACTTGGTAGAACCCGTGATACAGGTGCAAATGAAACATAATTCCTTACCATGCGGCGGTACTCTTACCTTTGACTCCATCATTATGGACCTAAACCTTAAACCATGATTTCAATGTCTTTGTGGCATAATCATGCATGCATGCATTCATAAATTTTTTTTTCTCATTAATGTTAAAGGACTTAGATAAGTCGTCTTGTTTACAACTGCTTTAAAAGTCCTTCGAAAAATAAAAACTGTGCATTTTTGCATAAGCATCATGCATCATTCTGCATTCATAGTTTCAAAGGTCCGAGTTTCACACGTTGCTCTTTCACACAAAGGTCAATCCGCCTCAGAAAGTGGCCCGATGTCTTCACTCAAAGCCAACCCGCACATACAACACTCGTGCAAACATAAAAAGAGAATGGATATTTTAGAACAAGAGAACATTGAGCTTTGCGAAGAGGTGATAACACTCCAGGGCGAGATGGAAAAATTGAGTGCCATGGTAGCTTCACTGGTGGCTGCGCAGAATTAGCCACCACCTCCTCCTCCTCTTTTCAGCACTCAGGCTCACTCAACTGTTTATGCTACTCCGATTTCAACGGTGCTTGTCAGTACCCCACAACATACTATGCATGAAAGTCGTCCCTAGGACATGCCTTTTAGTTTCAGTGAAGTGTTCCGCTCCTATGTCACCGAGGCTCCAGTGTCTATTACACAATATGCAGTTCCTATTTCCCAGCTCGGTATAATATTCCCTCAAGCTACCATGACTTTTTCAGCTCCGTTGGTTCATACCATCCCACAAGACAATGGACCTATTTATCATACCAAAAGTGTGGGAGCATACAACCGAATGGATGACTTGCAAGAAAGGTTCGATGAGATGCAGTGGGAAGTCAAAGCTCTCCGCATGAAAGAATTGTTTGGGAAGAATGCTCATGATCTTTGCTTGGTGCCTAATGTCAAAATACCACACAAGTTTAAAGTCCCTGATTTCGAAAAATACAAAGGGAATACTTGTCCTCAAAGTCATCTTGTGATGTATACAAAGAAGATGTCTACTCAGGCTGATAATTATCAACTCCTTATTCATTACTTCCAAGATAGTTTGACCGGTGCCGCGTTGAAGTGGTTCATGAGTTTGGACAGCGCTAACATCCGAACTTTCAATGACATGGGCAAGGCCTTCATCACCCAATACAAATATAACCTGGACATGGCCCCATACAGAGACCAACTTTGGGCCATGGCTCAGAAGGATAAAGAGACCTTTAAGGAATATGCCCAATGGTGGAGAGAGGTCGCTGCTCAGATCATCCCGCCTGTAGAGGAGAAAGAGATGACTAAGATCTTCCTAAACCTTCTCGGTCCATTTTACTATGAAAGGATGATTGCAAGTGCGCCCAGCGATTTCACAGAGATGGTAAACATGGGCATGCGTCTAGAAGAGGGGATCCGAGAAGGACGACGGATCAAAGAAAGCGTTCCCACTGACAGTTTCAAGAAGTTCAGGAACAATTTTTCCGGAAATAAAGGGCAAGAGGTAAGTATGGTGAAAGGACGACCTCAACGATGGTATCTGGCTATAAACATGTTGCCATTGTTATGCCCGTCACCATTGTTTTTCCGAATCCGGGTTATCAAGCCTAGTTTCAACAAAATCAACAACAACCTCAACAATAGGCTCCCTAGCAGTTCATGCCACAAAATCATGTTCAGAAAACACTACGGTTTGATCTAATTCCTATGAAATATGCAGAATTGCTTCCCGCTTTACTTGAGAAGAATCTTGTCCAGACCAGGGTGCCTCCTCTTGTGCCTGAAAAATTACCGGTTTGGTATTGATCTGACCTCTCTTTTGCCTTCCATCAAGGGGCACCAGGTCACAACATTGAGCACTGTTATGCATTGAGGACCGAAGTCTGGAAGTTGATCCTAGCCAATATCTTGGTTTTTAAAGATTTGAATCCAAATGTGTAAAGTTAACCCACTACCAAATCATGGTACCTAGTGTTGTGATGCATAGATTGGTTAGCCGCAATTGGGTCACTGTTGAAGCTCCTTCCGCTAATCATTTGTTCAAATAATGTGTTTGTTTGTTGTTTTCTATTTTTCAAAAAAAAATCTTTTGCGCCTGAGACGAAAGTGAACTTGTGTAGGGATTTTTGCTTCATGTATTTCCATCATTAATAAAAAAGTCGTTTTGATCCCGACTTTGTTTTTATTTTGTGCCTTTTCTGGAAAAATTGTAATACAAAAGAACCTAAAAGAATAATCATTTCCAAATGTTTGCATACAATCATTCACTTGCTAAAATCAAACATGCAGATTAAACATTAATAAGCCTGTTGAACACATTAACCCCGTACTCTTTTCCAACTTTGAGTTCCCTGTGTCCAACGCTGAAAAAGAGGAGGATGAAGAGATTCCCGATAAGATCTCTCGCCTACTGAGACATCATAGCCGTTGAAGCTGCAAATAAAAAAATATCAAGAAGATTGACTGGAAGATGACATCTACTTGCAAAGACTGTCATGAGATGCTACCGTTCACCTTGCACGGGTATCATACTTCAGTATGCACTTCGAGAAGGGCAACCCCTTATTCCTTAATATATAACATGGAGGTCGTGCTTCCCGTGGAGGTCGAAGTCCCGTCAATGAGAGTTCTGATGAAAGCCAAGCTTGATTGAACTTAAACGCACGACTGCCTTGTGTTCTGGACAGTTATATTAAAAGTGGATGAAACAAGCTTTTGGACAAGAAAGTTCGTCCCCGAAAAGGAGACCTTGTACAAAAAATATTATCTTTTCAACCACACTCCAGCGGCAAATGGATGCCTAATTACGGAGGCTCATATGGATGGTGATGAACTCGCATATCCTGTGAACGCCGATGCAGTCAAGAAATACGTTGTCTAAAAATATAAGAACGGCTCGTTAAGTCGCTAACCTGAAAAGGCAGCTTAGGCAAAAAAGAACGTCTCGATGGATTGAAAACCCAAAAGGGTGGTCCAGGCAAAAATTAGGGACAAAAAAAAAGGAATATATTCCTAGTGGACTGAAAACTCGAAAGGGCGGTTCAGGAAAAAGTTAGGGATTTTCAAAAGAAAAAAAAACAAAAGAAAGAGGCATGACGACTAAAGTGTGTCAATGGAAGAACACTCTGTGCCGTTTTACAAATGACGACTTCTTCCAAATTTTTGACTAATAATGGGCTTTCTCCCCAAGAAGTGTCTACTTCCCCCATCAATTGTTACCTTGTGTCGGGCTTTACACCGTTAGTGGCCTGATTTGTCTCCAATGATATCACCCCTAACGAAGTTTGCCGAGTGTTTATACTGCGATGTTAGTCCACTTTCCATCTTGCTTGTCCTATTTGCCTCATCAAGTACACCTGTTATATACAGTCTTACATTCATACATTCTTACACTCATACATTCATGCATACACAACATATACACAACATCATTCATACATGATTGCATTAGTCACCCAGAGTCTTGTTTGACCGTATCTCTTCAAGTTCGGTTCTGACCCAAACAACAAGTAGCAGGTTCTACAAACGAACAACTTGCAATTACTTTTATTTTCTCGAAAGTGTCATCCCCGATATGTCGGATCACGAGATGTCACTCATCATGTGCCAAGAGAATAGCTTGCAAATACATTTTTTCATCATGATCCAAGCGAATAGCTTGCAAATACATTTTTTCATCATGTGCCAAGTGGCAGGTTTTACAAACGAACAACTTGCAAATACCTTTTATTTTCATCATGTGCCAAGTGACAGGTTCTACAAACAAACAACTTGCAAATACCTTTTATTTTCATCTTGTTTCAAGTGGCAGGTTCTACAAACGAACAACTTGCAAATACCTTTTATTTTCATCATGAGCCAATGGGCAGGTTCTACAAACGGACAACTTGCAATTACCTTTATTTTTATCAAAAGTGTCATCCCCAATGTGTCTGGTTAAGAGATGTCTGTAATGTCCCAGATTTTGATCCAAGATATTACATCTATTTCTTACTTTTAGAAAAAGAAGACTATTTTCTTTTCAATAATAATTCCTAGCAGAAACTTAGGCAGAATTTCTTAAAGTAGTTTAATTAAAATTCTTAAAATAAGCAACCTTTAAAATTATTAAATAATTTAGTCCAATCAAAACCCAACATTGTCCCCCGTACGCGCCACAAAAAAAGCATCAAACACACATCATCTCTTCTCTGGTACCTAAAATGTTGGTTGTAAGGATAAGTCTTCAACGCCCATGAAATAAAATCAATAATAAATTACAACATCAAATAAGAATATACAACCATCATCAAAGAATTGTGCTAAAACATTTCTTTTTAGTTTAAAATATTCATCATCACTCTAAAATATACTATAAGAACAAACACCCACGACTCAATGTTGATGATGCAGATGCATGAAATGCAAATAGACCATGATCCGGATATCGTCCCAATTGACATAATAGTTTTAATCACCCCATTTGACATATAATAATGAATAGCCCCATTTGACATATAAAAATAATCGCCCCATTTGGCACTTAAAAAATCCATTGAATCGTCCCATTTAGCATAAAATAATAATCGCCCAATTTGCCACTTGAAAGTCCATTGAATCGCCCCATTTGACACCTAATAATCCATCAAATGCAATGATATGCATGCATGCTATGCACTCTTTCTTTATTTGACACTTAAACCACATAAAATTAATAAACTTGCACACAACCTCTAAATCACATACACCACAAAGAATCATTTTAACTCAACAACATTTTTCATATCACAAATAAGCAATCATCAAGATTTACACATTCATCAAATCACATACTTTTACAAAATTGCAAATCATCAATTCTTATATTTTTCAATCATGACAACTAAAAACCCTAATAAATATTTTCACACTCATCGATTGAAATCCAGAGGCATATCAAATTCAACATCATAACATATTATTTTCATTTAAATCATCAAGACTAGAGCCCTTACCTTAGCCTTCCTAGCAAAATCTCTCAATTCACACACGTCGATCTTTGCTCTGCTAAGTTTATTATTTCTCAAAGCAACAACTACCATGTATACACAAACTCTCTGGCCATTTTTATGTTTATTTCTTACAACCACTACTACACCATATTTTGGCTTTCTTTCTGATTGTTTCTCGGGTTCCGTTTTCTAAATGGAATGAAAAGAATAAGCGAAAGGAAAATCGAGTATATGAATGAGAGGGAAGTGTTAACATGGAAATGATGGTTTCAGTTGATTAAAAGGGTGGCCTTTATTTCTGTGAGTTTAGAAACCTTGTTTAAGGGATTTTCGTAAGCTGCATGTGCACTGCCCTTGAGAATTTAAAGTGCTCGAAGTATAGAAAAATGAAAAAGATCGTGGGCAAAAGAAAACTTAGAGGTAACGGTATTTGACTTAATCACACACTATTTTCTAATGACTTAGGCCAGATGTGTATAAAGAAAAGGGAAGTGGGTTAGTAGTAGATTGCACCAAAAATTACGGATAGGCATGAATTTAGTGTCACATGTTACTATTGTTTCTATAATTTCCTTAATACTACCTCCATTTTTGAGAAATTTTTTTGTCCCTTTTTATAAGACCTCTTTGGTATTTTCAAGTACATTGATTATTTCTTTACTAACATACCCTTATTTATTTTGTATCTTTTTCTTCAATCAACAATAAATATTATGTTGAAAACATAAATTAACTCTCTCTCTTAAGGATAAAATTGTAAAAACAATAGTAACTATATACAAATTTAATACTACAACCAACTTTCTTAATCTCCATAATTTTTGCAAAAGGCTCCTATATTTAAGGACGGATGTAGTATCTTCTTTTAATCATATCAGTCCATCGTTGTCGGTTTTTTCTCTTTCCAAACTATTAATTCACACTCATTATATTTTTATTCCTATATATAAATATATAACAATTAACCTTACTTTCTTTTTAAAGGATTTAATCTAACTTACTATTAATTAAGACTTTGGTAGTAAAGTAACTAGCATATTATTACTTTAAATCGATAGGCTACATAATATATGATTTATTAAGTCAAAGACAAAAGACCAACAAGCAATAGATTATCCAATTAAGTCACACAAAAATTATAAATTAAAGCAGATGATAAGGTGAATAATAATAAATAAAACTAAATATTTAATTAATACAAATAAAAAGTTTTATAATTTTCTTAAATTCTTTACACATATGTCAATGTTGATATCAATGTTGAAAGTGTTGATATCAATGTTGAAAGTGCAGGCAACATAAAGGAAATTACCTTAAACTCACGTGTTTTGGTCTTTGAATATACTGGTACTGATCATGTTACATGCGTGAGATGTAGATGGGTTTGAAGCTCTACTATCTAGTTGTTGGACTAAAGCTTGTAAGGTGCTGACGAGTGCGACAATTCCAACAAATTTAAGCCTATGATACTGTTTTCTTGTTTAAAATATTTGTTGTCTTACTGTGTAGTCAGTCATGCTAGTTGCTCATTTTGTGTATTGGTTAATGATGGATCTTGTAGTTTATGGCTTGTTTGCACCCTTTTGAGTTGGGTGTATAAGATACCTGTATTGTGTACTATCTTAGTGCTAGACTTTTACACTTGCTTGAGTTTTTCAATTAAATGAAGGGGTTTTAAAAAAAAAAAAAGGGTCACATAATAGAAAATACAAATATTTTTTTTTTTGAGGAAAAATAAAATTATCGCACATTGGTATTTTGAAAAAGTGATACAATTCGTAAGTTTAAGCACTCACATTTAATCTCGGTTTAATTGTTTCTATTTACGTCATGCAAGGTGGTAGCTGTCTTTTGGGATCGTACAACACATAAAATGGTGGGGAGAGTTCATTGTATGAGTGATAGTTGTTGGAGAAAGACTCTCGATTGCCCTACTTTTCCAATTCTACTACGAACGTGCAATGGACCATTCGTGAATGGTAGTGTTAACTGGTTAGCACTTCAAAACTTAAACTGTGATAATTATAAATGGGAAAATGTTACCATCCAACAATTAGTGGTTTTTTCACTTGATCTGCGGAAGGAGACATGTAAGTATATTTTGTTGCCTGATGGTTTTGGTGAGGTGCCCCAAGATGAACCAACTCTTGCCTTTATTATGATCACATGAGAACACATTTTGTTTTGTGGGAAATGAGAGAGTATGAAGTTCAAGAATCTTGGACTCGGTTGGTGAATGTCAGTTATGTGCATCTAAAATTTTATGATATTGTGCCTAATTTTTTGTTGTTGCCTGTGTGTTTGTCCGAAAATGGAGATGTCCTGTTGCTGGCTAACAAAGAAGAAGATCTTTTAGATTTTGTTATTATGTATAATCGGAGAGATGATATAGTTGAATTTCTTCAACTTCCTAACAGCAAAATTTGGGCGGCCGATGAACATATGCATAACTTGGTTTTACCTCGTCCTCATCCACATTAAGCTCCTCTACGTTAATTGTTTGTTTTCAGAACTTTTTCTAAACTATGAAAGTGGCGTGATGGCTATCAGTGGTTCCTTCAATGTGTTTTCCTTAGCTAGTTTGACTATTTTGTTGTATGATTTCATCAGTAGTTATAACTAGTTGTTGGATCAAAGTCTTTGGATTGGATGATGATGTTGTTTGCATTTTGCCATTGTTGTGACTATATTTCCTATAATGCTTATCTGGTTCTAATATGTTAATTTTGCCTGAGAGTGTTTGAATAGGACTTCTCTTCCAAATTATATCTCAACCCTCAAGGTTCTAATATGTTAATTTTTAGGCTTCAGTTATTTTCTTTTGAAGAACATAATTAAAATGTCATTCTTAAAATCTATGTTTAGATTTCTTAGAATCTTTTCTATCAGCTTATCATTAAAACAAACATAGCCACCTGCAAGAGAATTTTGACAATTTGACTTAACTATTTAATAGTTAGTCTTATGTATCTAGAATTTAAGTTACACAAGCGTAATGCTTCATCTCGCGAGAATATGTATCACGAGAGCATCACGACACTCTGAAGTGTCTTTGATGTGGGACCCCCTTTCTACCTTGACCCACCCATGCACTCAATCTGGTGCAAAATCTAACGGCCATAATGTTTTCGGGATAACTTCGTGAGTTTTGTTTTCGGGATAAATAGCATCACCCTTTACACAATAAACTCATAAATGAGCAACTTATTGGCGTGGCTAGTGTTGCGGAAAAATAATCAAGAACATATTTTTCTGAACCAATTTGATTATATTGATGAAGGATGAATTATTTTTTCCAAAATATATGCATTTTTAGCATAAATGGTACAAATCTACATATTTGAATATGAACAATGATTTGCATGCGTAACATTGATTGGTTAACATGATCATTTCCTCACAAAGTAGTCTATAAGTTGATAAATGTGCAAAAAATTGAGGAAGAACAAACAAGTGAGGGAAAGCTAACTCAAGATGACATTTTGGAACATTTTGAACACTTTCTTTGTCGCCGAATAAACTTCACCTCAAAGTTGGAACCTCGAAGTTGGAATGTAAAGCTAACTCAGAAATAATATGAGAAACAATAATAAAAAATTCAGAAGTTCTATGATTCAAAACTCATAAACTCACATCGGTTGGTAATGGTGAACCTTATTGCTTCAAGAAGAGCTAAAGCTTTGCCTTCAAGTATCGACATATGACCCTTCCTCCATTGCGCTTGAGCAGCCTCAAATCGGCCATCTGAATCACAACACAACACCTAAAAGAAGTTGACCGGTCTGCTTGTTGGAATGTCACATCCACATTGCAATTCAACGACCCTTATGTTGTTGTTTTAGTTTTCGCTCATGTTTTTCTGTGGAAGGTGTCTTTTGTTTTTGTTATCGCTTGTTTTAAGTACTTCTTGTACTTAAATTTTTATATATGTTTGTACTCTTACATGAGATATATCCTTTTCCTTTATTTACATATATTATAATAGCCATTAAAACAAAAAAACCCATAAATTGTTCTCTTACGTTGTTGTATGTTGTTCATGGGAAGCACTCCTTCGTGGTTGATCGTTTGCTTGAACATGCACCTCATTCCATTACAGCCAACTGTCTAGAGTTGTACGCCCCACATTACATCATTTCTAGCTGACCATAACTTCCAAAGAAGCATAGCATACGCCCTGCTGTATCCTTTCCGTCCTACAAACATCGAAAACAAAGCCTGCAAGGTTATTAAATCATCCTGACCGCTGCTGCAAGCCTCTAGATAGACCAGTCCAATACCAACAATCTTTCACAACTTCACACACCACAATTGCATGCCACTTATCCTCTACTGTCGAATTACACGAAGGACAAAGATATGAGTAGGGAATTTAGATTTGTCGCAATTTAACATGCGTGGGAACCCATCCTCTTCAAATAGACCAAAAGAGATTTTGAGGTTTATGTGGTGCGCTTACGCGCCATAAACAAGTCCAATCTCCCTCAACACGAAACCGATCAACGTTTAAAAGCTCATTCATTATCAATCTGCACCCTAACCGCACCGAATATAGCCCTTTTTGGTCATCGGTCCAAATCAAACGATCCTTTTGGACTGATACAAAAAGTGGCGTATCTATGATAGTTTGCGTCACTTCAATTGAAAACAAAGAGGAAACTTTGTCAATGTCAATATCCCATCTTTTCTCCCCAACAGTCATTAAATCAAAGACAGTCAATTCATACACACCTTGATATTGAGGAGAAGAAAGACACCTCCCTTGGTCACCCCGGGTCCAAGGTTCAATTATAACATCTATGTTCATTCCTTCCCAATTTCCCATCTCCAACCACATAAGAGAACCTGACAAGAATTCCAAATACTCCTTCAAGAAAAGATAGGATTATAAGGTAGTTTAGCATCTGAAAAGGAAGTGCGGGGGAAATACCTTGCTTTAAAGATCTGTGCCACTAGAGAAGTCTGATTAACAAGAAAGTTCTAACCTTTCTGTTGCTATCATCGCTAAGTTGAATGCTTTAAACTTACGAAATCCCATTCCACCATATTCCTTCGGGCACTCCACTCGCTGCCTCGCCAACCATTTAATACCTTTGTTGTTCGTGCCTCCTCTCTATCAAAAAGCATTTAGCATTTTCTCTATATCACTAATTATGGAATTTGGGAGGATATAAAATACTCATTATATATAAGGGGATAGATTGGAGCACAAAATTGAGGAAGAGCACACTCCAAAGTCCCAAGTCAACATCATCAGGCCAATCCAACTTTGAGACAACACTTGATAAGAGGGAATAAATAATTTCTTCCCAGTATTCATTAATAGAGAACACAACAATTTTGTATCCCTTTGTTTAGTGTCATATTTTTCTTCAAACAAGTTATGACAGCGAAAATAGTTATGATACTCCAATCTCTAAATTTAGCATATGATAATTTTCAGACCTCAATTTGTTTTTGGATATGGTGGGAAATGGTCAAGGGTTGTTAAACCATTATTGGTTTCTAATATGTTTCGACTCTTAAGCCTCTACGATACTAAAACATAACAATCTCTTGTTTCATAATCAAGATCCATATATTCATTGACCTTAACCTCATAAAATTAGACCCTAACCAAAATGTTCTCACAACATGAAATAGTTTAGTCGATGTAATTTAATTTATTATGCTAAATTTTCATTCTCTTAAGCTTCCAATTTGAGCAGTATATTATCAAATATGTCGGTACTAAATATGGAAGGATATTTTCATTTTTTGAACGGAAAAAATTATACTGATAGGAAGAGATCAGAAGAACAAAAAAAAACTTTATAAGCTTATAAAAGTCGTTAACAATCAATTGCAGATAAGAAAAAAATCTACTAGTACAGTGATTGTTGCAACTAAATTTAATAGCAAAAGGTAACATTAAAACATATGATCTTATGATAGATACTAGGAACATTTTATAGAAAGTAGATAGTCAAGTGTTGCCAAGATAATTAAATATACTAGAGAACCATATTTTATGCAGCTACAAAAATATTTATATCATACTCAAATAGTCCTGCAAAAAGTGTACTCAAACTACTCAAAGATTTTGGGGATTATAATTGAAAAACAAGATTATAATTGAAAAACAACACAATTATTGTGCAATAAATTACTACAAAATACAAATGTTTCCAAAGAAAGTCTAAATAAACATCAAGAAAGCCATTAATTCTAAAAGGTTTTCCGTTGGACAGGAGAGATACTATGGCTGACGAGAAGGTAGCTCCAATAAGCCTCTTTCATCCCACCATCACGACATTTACCATCAATAACGCTGGATTTGCTCATATTTGAGGTTGTAGATCTACAATTCAAAAAGGTTTCCCATTAGACAACAGGAGAGTGAAACAACATAACACATCAAAAGAACAAAGACACAAGAAAACAAATGCCTAATTTTCAATAGTAAAGTCAAATCCCTCTGTTTAGTGTCAGGTTTGCTATTACATCATAACAGTGGACCGCAATAATTTGATCAGAAGTACCGAAGGTACAATAGTTAGTGTGAATCAATTTGTTTGGTACAATTTGGTTTATCTTGAATTGTCCATACTGTGTCTTACAGTTTAATCTCTAGATTTGCAGGCTTGGTTACCCTTTATCATGAAATATCATGAAAGGTTAAAAGACATTCTCAAACTTTGTAACATGCCATCGCCAACTAAAAGGCCAAATTAGTGGCTAAAAGACTTCACCAGCAACATATAGTTTTGGCTACACTAAGACATTTTTTCCGATAATCAAACTTGTTACTAATTTTGACTCTTGCACTATCCCATCACTGCGAAAAACATGCATTTATGAGAAGAAAAATACATGTAAATGCCCCTAGGCTGAGGCATCAGATGGCTCCCTAGTTTTCAAGCTAAATAGACTTCTGTGTGGCCTCAAACAAGACCAAAGAACATGGTTTGAAAGATTCCAATCTGCAGTTACTCAATTTTGTTTAAACAGAAATTTTACGTATCAATTAATCTTCAGTTCAGAAGAAAGATACATAGTTTCATAACTCACTGACCTTAACCTCATATAACTCAACCCCTAACCAGAATGTTCTAACCGCATGAAATAAATTAGTCTAACTTAAAGTTATTATGCTAAATTCTTATTCTCGCTTCCAATTTGAGTACATTAGAAATTACCTCACCAACCAAGTATGGGAAGTGGGATTATTCTGCACAAGTTAATGTGGTCTATGGCGTTTAAGGGATCAACATCAACAATAACACCAACATCTATACCACAGGTGTCTTATTAAAAGTCAAATATAATAGCAGTAAATCATTATAAGGTATAAACATAATAAGTCTCAATTCGATAGTCATCACGCATTTACTTGAATTGATGTAATCAGACCAAGAAGAATATTCGATATATATATATATATATATATAAAGATTAGCAAAAACATTATATGCTTTAAATATACATACATCTTACATAACTGATATCTTCATATGATAATACGATAACTTGGTTGATTCAACATATATATGACAGGGTTTTGAATTAAAGAAAATGATCACATCATTGTAACTAAGTACATGAAGTAATATAAATTGAAAAAATGTACAAGGCCAAAAGAACTTACTTTCAAGAAGTTGAAACCAAGCTTTCGACATAATCTTTCATTGGGAACCAACATATCTTTTTGTTAATCCTAGTTTTCTTTGCTTTGTTTGTTCTCAGGTTATAAAGAATCGCTCGGTCTTGAATGATGTCTGTCAATACCATTGTTTCACCATTCTCAGAAAGATGCAATGGTCTTAGTTTTATAAGACGGCTACCAGCATGTTTGTAATTGGTGTGAATATTGTCATAGCTAACTTTGTGGAATTGAATCCAAGAATTTTCATTTCCAAATTCTGTCATCTTCCATATAACCAAACCGGTCTTCTTAAAATCGTTATAATACAAAAACAAGGAGTCTTTCAATACACAAATACTCGGTGCTCCATCATTATCAAAACCTTGAGGGAGCTGAAGCTGTGTATATTTCTCTCTACCAATATCAAACGAAAGAATCACAAATTCACCAATAGTGTCATTCCTCCATTCACTCTTATTGGCCAACCAATTAACAGTACAACCCAAATGTACACCATCAGCCCCCGTCGGATTGCACACTTCAAGAGGAACTACCGGAAAACTTGGAATAGTTCTCCAAACATTATTCGCCAAACTAAAGACTCTCACTGTGGTTTTCATTTGAAGATCACTACTACCACTAGGACTTAATTCCAACACCTTATAAATGTCGGTGGAATTATCATAACAAAACACGAACTTACAATTAATCGAACTAGACTTATACCCTAATTTATCAGATATTTTTCTGGTGGCAGGGTTCCAGAAACGGAACCAAACATTTTCATAATTATAACCCTCCTCACCTAGCAAGCAAACTAATCCATTACACGAACCAACAATTTCCTCACAATCCTTGTCATTCAAAAGGAAGTGAGGATCCTTGGGAACTGTGATCCAATGGTTTTGCAGTACACGACTAACGGGGAAGTGTAAGAAATTGTAAATGTAATCATCGTGCGGCTCATCACGGTACCAGAAGTAAGGGTTTTGTGCAGAACGATGAAGGTGCATTTTGATGAATTTAGGATCAGAGATGAGAGTGTTCCATGCATGACTTACAGACTTCACCTGCATCAAAGATTTGACAGGAAGCCATGATAGAATTTCAGGGAAAAGGTTGTCAGGGAGGATCGGCGATGGATTGGGTCGAGGTCGGAGACGCCGTGAATTGGGTGGATGGGTATTCATCAGTCACGGCGGTAGCTACAGAATTCAAAGAAGTGTGAGAAATGAATGAGGGGTTTTAGTAACTTTTATGACATAACATAATACAAGAATCTTAAAAAAAAAAGACATAATACAAAAAATTTAACATATAATACAAGAATCTTTAAAAAAAAAGACATAATACAAAAAATTTAAGACATTCCTTTTTTTTATTTGACAAAAAATTTATGACATTCTTATCACCTATTCAAATAATTAAAAATCAATTTCTTATAAAAGAAATATAATCATTTCCATATTTTTTCTTTTTATTCTTTTTTGACCAATTTTTATTTTTTTTGTTCTTTATCATTTCTCTTCTCTTTTTTACTTTTAAAATTATTATTATTTTATCTGTTTCTAATACTCTTCTCTCTTCTTAATTTTAAAATTTTATATTCAGTATTCCTACTCTCTCTCTCTAACTTTTTAATTTTTTCTTTTCATTATGCTATTTTCCTTCTACATTTCAGATTTAAAGTTTCTCTCTTTTTTGTCATTTGGAGTTGATTGTTGTTGTTCTTTTTGGTGAATTAAAATATAATTAGAATGAAAAGATGATGATGAAGATAATGATTTTGGGTTGTTTTTAATTTCATTTTCTCGATTTTTTATAGGTTTGTTTGAATTTTATGATGAATGTACGAAGTTAAGGTTGAATATGAAGAAGAGGTGGAAGGAAGAAAATGAAAAAAGAAAGAAAAAAAGATTCCTTGCCGCTTCAACGCCTCTTGTCTTACTGGACTCAAAGTTACTTAAGGACTAAAAAACAAAGAATTCAAAATTACAATGATGAAAGTTGTTGTTTCTTTACGGGAACTATTTTCGGTCCTCGCCCAAATTACAAGACCTATTCATGGTAGTAATCATTTTTTTAATTAATACTTTAATAATAATGTACAAGTGGTAAATTTGCAAATATAATAGTTTAAATGAAGGAGACGATTGGAAGTAAATGAAGGAGACGATTGGAAGTAAATCAATCGTTCCAAAATCCTATGCAATGCAAAATACGGTAAGGGGTGCACGCCAAGACTTGTGAAAACCAAGATTTACAGGCACACTTCTCCTCTACCGTGGAAGCTCAACCTCTGCCACATCGGATCATCGTAAACCACCACTCCACATCTTCGATCTTCACTGAACAGATCTGTAATCATAAATTTTTTTATGTATAATTGATTTTATATATATATATATATATATATATAATATTATTTTGACATTTATATATTAAAAGAATCGTTGGTCAAAAATAAAAATTAGGACATAACTCTTTATTCTTTTGTTAATTATTAAAAGAATACATGGTCAAAACTTAAAAATAAAAAATAGTAAAAACATTATATTTGTTATTTAAACAAGAAATGAAGTAAATGCTTGGTCAAACTTATTTTAAAATTTAATGTAAATAAATGTGAAAGGAAAAAATATAATAACTTTTTATCAAAAGAATTTTCTTTTTTTGAAGGGTAAGGAAAAATTATTTGGTTTCAACAACATCTATAAACATCACCGCTTGTCAAAAAAGATTTATAACAAAACACTTAACTGCAATTCCTCTCTGGTGTTCTATACATCATTTCCGTACAATATTATAATTATTTGTCTCTCATAATGATTTCTTTTTTATTTGTATGTGTAGTTTCCATTGCCCTGATGAATTTCATGCCACCACCAATGACTCGTCGTCGTCGTCAATCCAATATGTCACTGTTGCCAGAAGTTAACCTCCCTGACGAGGTTATCACTGAAATACTATCTTGGCTTCCAGTCAAATCACTTATGCAGATGAAGTGCGTCAGTAAGTCATGGAAAACTCTTATCTCTCATCCTCCATTCATCAAAATGCACCTTAGTCGATCTGCACGAAACCCATACTTCTCATCAATAGTCCCTACACGGGGTTATTATTTCTTGGAAAACCGATATAGTTTCGTACACTTCCCTGTTAGTTGTTTACTAGAAAACCGTTGGATCAGACATCCTAAGGATCCATACTATCGATTGAGTGACAAGAATTGTCACGTGGTTCTTGGTTCCTGCAATGGATTGATTTGTTTGGCTGGTTATTCTATTAATGAGCGTGCTAACTATAAAAAAGTGTGGTTCCGTTTCTGGAACCCCGCTACCAGAAACATTTCTGATGTATTAGGATCTGATGTCTTTTTTAATGACATGCATATTTCAAGATTTACTGTGTTCGTGTTTGGTTACGATAGTTCAACTGATACTTATAAAGTTGTGGCCTTAAGTTCAACTGGTAACGAAATGAGAGTCTTTAGTTTGGGTGATAATGTTTGGAGATATATTCAAAGATTTCCATTCGGTGCTAGACCAGTCTTCCGTAATTCCAGTTTGTGTGATGGTGTATATTTGGATGACACTGTTAATTGGTTGGCCTATCGTAGCGATCGTAATTGTGTTAAGAAATTTGTGATTATTTCTCTAGATCTAGCTACAGAGACATACACAGAGATGCTTCTACCTTTTGATGAGGGGTTACATGTATGGGGAAATGTTTGTGTGTTATTGAACTCCCTATGTGTTTATCAAGATTTAAAGGAAACTGATTTTGTTATATGGAAATTGATGGAATTTGGAAAAGAAAATTCTTGGAGCCAATTTCTTAAATTTAGCTACCAGGATGTTCAATTGTATCATGAAATTGGTCATAGCTCACATTTCAAAATAAGACCATTGCATCTATCTGAGAATGGTGATACTTTGGTTTTGGCAAACAACCAAAACGACCGAGCAATTCTTTACAACCGGAGAACTAACAAAGCAAGGAAAACTAGAATGCACAATAACATATCTTGGTTATCCATCCACGATTATGTCGAAAGCTTGGTTTTAATACGTTGAAAGTAAGTTTTTCTTCACTTATAGCTATTACCATGTTTAAAACTCAATCATTTGCGTATATTTTAAGCCAATAATGCATTTGCAATTCAATATTGATGTTATTTCAAGTTTAAATTTATGTTAATTCATGAACTTGGTTTTCATTGTGTGATTATGTCTTTTACTTCAAAAAATTCTCATAGAAATGAAGATTCTACTAAATTGGTCCTATTCTACTTTCAATTGTGTCAATATATATATATATATATATATATGGGGCTGCTAATTTACACTCATCTAAAACCACTAAGGGTTTATTCTACTTTCTATAGATGATAATGGTATATCGATGTTAAATCTAGTTTTTAATAACATGAAACCCTTTGAGTCACTTTTGGTACAAACTTGCATTAAATATTGTATCTCAGTAGAATCTAATTTCTTCGACATTTTTCACAAAGGGATATGACTGCACTTCGAGAATAAGGCCTTCACTTTTCATGTGGTTTCTTGTTTCACTTCCTTGCCTAACTTTGAGCAAATTCACTGTAATTTATGATACATGTCAAGATTGTTGGATGAAAGATGCTTATTGTAGCTAAATTCACATTGTGTTTGTGCTATAGAAGACAATAACGACCTTCTTGGTGTCTACTTAAGTTTTTTTTTTTTGGAAACATTCTTAGAAACATATTGCTTAATAATTGTGCTGTTTTTTCATTTCTACTCCTTTTTGTGTAAAGGAAAGTGAAAATCTCCAATTCTATAAGTAATTTGAGTGTCCTTGTTTTTTCGGTGGATCATTTAAGTATGATATGAATATTGTCGTAGAGTAAAGCGGTTGACCTCTTATGTTTGGTGTCTGACTGCTTTTTACATTTTGGTGCCGCACTTAATCAATTGTAGTACAATTTTGCTTTGTTTTGCAGGTGTGATCAGACTCTTCGTCAAGTTTCTGATTTCATTGCAAGCTGATCAGTCTTTTGGTTCTGGTTATTCGATCTTTCTCATTTCATTTAAATCGAAGGTGTACTGTTATGACGCGATTTTATTATTCTTGCAACAAATGGTCCTTGGAGTCATGTTGTTTCCTCATTTGGTTGATGTCGTGTCATATGTAATTACAAGGAATCTGTTCTTTCTTGGGGTGTTTTGTATTTTGGTTTGTTGTGTTTTTAGTGTTGTATGGTCTAGTACAGATCACATAGTATGTTTTTAAGACTTGTTGGTACCTTTGTTTTTTTGTCCAAACTTTTAAGCAAATGATAGCGTGAGTTCCTCACTGCTCTTCATAGAAGTTGGATGGAGCTTACCTACTGTGATGTTGGTTTTCGATCGCTATTAATGAAATGTTTTTTTATCCGGAAAAAATTGTGCCTTGTTAACATTATAAAATTAAATGCTACATTTTATTATTAATTCTAGCTAAAAATAATTGTAGTAGTTAATACTAAGCTAATTAACTAGCAGAAAAGATCTTTTCTTATCTCAAATTGATAATGGACGTTCTTATAAATTTATATTCTATATTTAGTATATCTATGAAGTGAAACCCGCTCTCACAGTAATCAATCTAGCAGGTTGAAATAAATCAATATCTTGATGGTCTGTTTTTGTTGAAAGAAATCAATCTTATCATATTTTTTGTTGTAATCAATCTAGCACATGCTTTTATCTTTGAAAATTGCAAGTCACCCGATGTCAACTCTATAAAAGTAAAATATAGAGAAGCGTACACTAGATGTGCAATAATTTCTTGTGAGTTCTTAGTAGTTAGTTAGTTCCCTCGTTGGGTAGATTCTTGATTGAAACGTGAGAAAACTTGAATTTTGATTAGTGCATGTTAGTTATATTTTCCCCGTATGATATATTGTGTTAAAGATGTTCTTGGCTTGAGTTGCATGCTTAAAAATGTTGATTTTTGACTTGATAGTGTTGGTTGGTCATTTTGATAAGTTTGGGGAAGAAAAGTGCTTTTTGAAACTGAAATCTGGACCGAGGTAACCAATTACCAACTACTGGTAATCGATTACCAGTGCGAATTATACAATGTCGAGTCATTTGGTAATCCCTCTATGGTAACCGATTACCAGACATTCAAAATTCAAAATTTTGATGTCCGATTGCAGAATTTGCTTTATAATTTGTCCTAAACTGTTGTGAATTCGATGAAAAATCACACCAATAATAAACTTGATGTGTGGAGCAAGTGATAATCAAGCAACCAAAACAAAGTGCATGGAACAATTATAATCAAAAACCTTGGTCAACTAACTACATCTAATATTGCACTCTTTAGATATTAGGCTAAGGCTATTGAGGTTTTAAAAATGCAAAGTACACAATTTGGACCGTTATTTAAGGTAAAGAAAAAATGATGTTGGATGCAGGGACATATAGAAAAACCTTGGTCATCATATATCTTTGTTGTGATTTGTGATTGTGTGTAAATTACTACAGATGAGGTTTTCAAGAAAATTGATGTTGACACATATGATAGGGCTGAAAAACACATGTAAAAGACGAAAAATGTCCCTGCGGCAGTTAACTACCGAAGTAAGGAACCGACTGTAGTTAACTTCGGCAGTTAACTGCCGACGAAAAAAGGAAAAAAAAAAAAAAAAAAAATTAATCGGAA
>Ga0228711_1004969_pt1 | contig 20306 bp, 7 predicted proteins | sample MedpolnodulmetaG_2_FD_177996 | JGI IMG/M metagenome (GOLD analysis project Ga0228711, IMG submission 177996) | Root nodule microbial communities from Medicago polymorpha collected in Santa Monica, California, United States - brown nodules | ecosystem: Host-associated > Plants > Roots > Nodule... | reverse complement strand
TCCTGAAATATAATAACTTGCAATTGAAGTAAAATAGTTCTAGAAGGAAATAAAAACATATTAAATCTAATTAAAATAAACTTAAATATTAAATAAAAGACACTAATTTAAAGACTAATTATTGACTTATCACATATCCAAGTACTCCTCATTGACATACGGAAAGCGCTTGGTAATGTTGGGAAGGTATATCGGTCCTTCTAAGGGATATACCCAGGAAATCTATCTGGATAGCAAAGCATAAATTACAATGTTACCTCCAAAATTAATGGCGAAAGAAGAAAGACGTTAGTAGATATAGCCTAAACATCTAAGGTCCTCTTTAGGGACAACGAAATTGCAACAGTGATCACCAACAGAGGCAAGGGTGAACACAAAATACCTTCAATCGTCATTCTTCCATCACTCTAGAAAGATTAATCTTCATATTCGCCCACATGGAATGATGAACCTTGGTCATTCTTCACCGTACCCGGAAAAACGACCTAGAAAATCTCCATTAAAAACAATTGCACTCACCAGTAACACTTTCCTAATCTCATCATTGAACCCAAAAAAAATACCTAAAACAAGGTATCTAAACCCTAAACATGAACTCTACGGTCTTTCTACAACTTTTAACAACCAATTCTACATGTTCTACAATCTAGACCAACTTCAAACCCTAATTCTCAAATTCACATGAACAACAACAAAACTACATGCTAAATTCAATTTCAAAATTATACAACCTAAGATTAGAGAATATTAGTCCCACCCTTACCTTAGATTAGATGATTGCAAGGTTCTATGAATTCTTCTCTTCTCCTGGTTCTCCTCTTCTCTAGGTTCTCCTCTTTTTCCAAAAGCTTCTCCACCTAATTTGTGTCTGGCTCTTAGCTTTTATATCTCACACCCTCAACATATTTTCCAACTAGATCCACATATTTTCTAACTAAATCCACGTATTTTCTAACTAAATCCACACCAGCCCCTCAAATATATTTATTCTAATATTCCGACATATTCTACTAAATAATAATATAAAGCCACTTAATAAAATATAATACACCACAACACGTCATAAATCAACATAAATCATATAAGTCATATAAAAGACTCTAAACTCAACCAAAAATAATTAAATAATAAATTAGGGTGTTACATTTATGCCATTTGCTTGAGGACAAGCAAAGATTCAAGTATGGGGGAGTTTGATGAGTCATTAATTAGTGTTTTTAATAGGTTATTTGAGTCTATTTTATTTAGATTTTATATGTTTTTATTTACTTTCTAGAACTATTTTACTTCAATTGCAAGATATTTAATTTCAAGAACAAATATATGAAAGATTGAGTCTTGGAGCAAAAGAAAGGAGATTTGGAGCTGATTCGGGCCAAAAATATGAAGATCTTGTGCAAAAAATATACAACACTCCTCTTGTTGCTTTTGCTTCCTGATCAAGCTGCCTTTTTAGTTTATTTCTGACCTAAAGCCCATGGTTTCTTGTGAAACATTCTATTGATGTATTTCTTGGGGCTTAAGTTAGTTTTAGGCTATAAATAGAGCAGCTAGCAAACATATATTTTCATCTTTTGTTCTCTAAAATTATAAGTGACAATTGTTTCTTGAATAAAAGTTCTTCTTTTTAATTATTTATTTTCTTTCATGTTCTTCTTCTTCTTCTCTTCTATGTCTACAATGAACATGAGTGAGTAGACTCTTCTTGTCTTGGGATTGTTGGATGAGTCTAATGACATAATCCCTATCAAACCAAGCCTCAAACCCTAATTTTATGTAAATCTATTTTCTAATCTATTTCACTGTTTTTATAATGAATTAACAAGTATCAAATTAATAAAGCGACAGCGGTGGGTTAGTACTTGTTAAATCATAATCACAAATATCAAGTGAAGTATCGAAAGATGAAGTTTTGATATTGGAAAAAGTGAAATTAGACAAGGATTGCGAAATATGAGAATATTCTAGCAAACCTTGAGACAATAAAGTTTCTTGCTTCAAGGATTTCAATAGCAATCAACCATGAGAATAGGCGTGGTTGCTAGAGAAACACACTCACTGAGACCGAAAGGAGATGTGATAGGCTAAAGAGATTTTGTCTTTAGAAAATAGGTCCAACATAAGGTTCTAGGTTTAGGGTTTGGTTTGTGAATGATTTGTTATCATGACGAACCAATAATCCCAAGGTTCTTTTTATTGTTGTTATTTTAATTCAAATAAAAATCCAAACTTTTTAACTTAAACTCTCATCTAACCATTGTTGAAAGTAAATAAAATTCATAACTCCCTGTCGGAACAATATCTTTATTACTACATCGGTAAACCGTGCACTTGCGGATTTACCCCATCAATTGCACTCATAGAAATGGTAGATAGAGTCATGTGTGAAATGCAAAGACTGCCTGTAGAAACTCAAAATTAGTCTCTCAACAACTGGTTTAAGGAAGTCATCATAAGCATGGTAGAAGTGGAAATCAGAAGGCACAAGCTCTACTTATCAGACTCTCCATTCTTCCTAGATGCCTCCTCTCTTATCACTTTTGCAATCAAGGAGGATCTGAACATCTCATGGTTAACTCAAGTGGAAGTCAAAGCTGACATTCCAATCCTTGAGAAGCTAATGGAAGATCATGTTCAAACAAAGAAGATTCAGAAGTTAGAGCAAGACTTGTTTGAGCATAAGATGCTGTTTGAAAAATTGAAGAGACAAATGATTGAGATGAAAGAAGAACACAGAGCAAGAGAAGAAGCCCAAGCTAGAAGATCAAATGCTTTAGAGGAAACCTTGAAGAAACAATCAGAAGACATGAGGGCAATGATGAAAGAAATGATGGACTTGATGAAGAAACAAAACTAACCTTAGATTGCACACATTTTTCTTTTTGTTTCTGTCATGTCTTATGGTTCCTATGTTTATGCTTCTGATACTTGTTCTTTATCTTATTTGCTCTGATACTTTGCTAATCTGCTCTGATACTTTAATATTTTGGTTATTGTACATTGTTTTAATATTTTAACCATGCTTTGATTTTGTATTTAGAAATATTTCATGTTTTTCTTACTTCTCTTTTTGGTCTAAACTTGTTTAATACTTTTTATTGATGACAAAAGAGGGAGTAAATATAGTATACATTTAGGCTCTGAGCCCACTAATTTAACTTAAAATTGAATTAGGAGAGAACTTGTTTCTCATCTTTTAGTCTTTAATTTCATGTGAGATTATTTCTGAGTGACATTTTTAAGTTTGAAATGAATTTAATTAACATGGATAGAACTCAGGGGAGCCTAAAAACCTCGCCTTAAGAACTATTAGACTCAGGGGGAGCGTGCAAACCTCAGACCCTAAAGTCAACCTGTTAATTAGATTAACAATAATTTACCTTAATATTAGTGTTTGTCATCATCAAAAAGGGGGAGATTGTTGGAACAAAATGTGTTTAACATTACCACCTTTAAGTTTTGATGATAACAAGGTATTAAAATGTCAATTGGATATGCTAATATTTATTCAAGTGTACAGGACCATAGTCAAAAATTATAAGTCAATAATAGGTTCTATAAGAACAAATGAGAGCAATTGAATCTACAAAAGAAGCTTATGTTGCAAGATTTAAGACAGAGTCTGAAGACAAAGAGTGTTGGAAGACCATCAGAAGCTGATGTCATCAGAGAGTCTGAAGAGCCTCAGAAGCTGAAGTTCAACAGAGTCTAAAGACTAAAAGCTAGAGTTAGTTAAAAGGTGCTATTCTCAATCCATATCATTGCAGAAGGAATATACGCCTGGAATAACAGCTATTTCAGAGGAATTAGCAGACATTGGATGTTTATCCACTGAAGAGCGCAGGAAAAGGACAAAGTACAATTGTACAACCACTACTCCACTACCTTGTCTGCAATAGTACTACTACAGTTGTGTCTACACTGGTTGTTCTCCAAACAAGGAATGAATTTGAAATTGTACCTTCATAGGACAATAACCAAATCAAGCAACAGATCATTGGTGATTATCAAGCTTCAACAACGACTCTTTTGATGTGCTGGAAATCAATAACGTCTCTTTCACACCTCTATATAAAGGAGTGAAGACTTGAAGATTATAAGAGACTCACAACAATTTTACAAGTGTCAAAACTCAACTGAAATTGTTTTCACATCAAGTTCACTTGGAATTTCTTATTAACTTTCATATCTTAAAAATTCTAGAGTCTTAAAGAGTATGTATCTGATTTGTATTGTGAACACCACTGATTTTATGTTCAACCTCAAACATTTTTCTGTGTAACTGTGTTTTGTTAGAAGTTTCTTGCTTTTGTGCTTGAGCATAGGAAACCTCCTGCTTTTGTGCTTGAGTAGTTTGAAATCTCTTGCTTTTGTGCTTGAGCAAATGTAATCAGATATTGATTTTAGTGAACTCTCCTTGGAAGTGCAAGCGGGATAGGATTACTTCCGGATTATGGAAGAAACCTGTATAATTGTTTTGTATCTTTCTCTTCTCTCTATCTCTTTACTTTATCCACTGCATAAGACTCTGAACTTTGTCCAAGACTCTGAAATCTATCAGACTCTGAACATTGAAATTAGTTTTAAAAAGAAGAAAAAGCTAACACAATTCAACCCCGCCCCCCTTCTTGTGTTTTTCTCACCTTCATATATGTGCTATGTCTGAATCCTTGAATGTTTATGTTTGATTATGCTTTAATTGTGAACTGTGGACTAACCCACAGTGGTCGTTTGGCTGACCACCTACCTTAGTTGTATGGGTGGGTAGACGGGGTGCAGAAATAGTTTGCTTTAGCTTGGTGAGTTGTTGGTGGTTAGCTTGGGAGCTACCTCATTTTGCATTTTGGAGTCTAGAGTCGGGCTCTGATTTAAGGGTGTCTATCTGTTTATTTACATTTATGTCCTGTGGAGATTTTATTCACTCAGTTTGTTTAGTCAAGATTTTATATTTGGTGTTGTATTAAGATTTATATGACATGGCTACTTGGAGATGTTTTACTTTAGCTGTTGATGAGGTGTTATTATTATTCCGCTACGATGTTTTGAGAAAATATTTATGCATGTTGAACTGATAGAAGAAGTAGCATCTAGATCCTTTGCATAATTTGTATTATTTACGTAATTTATCGCTTTAAGGGTTTAGAGTGTTACCTCTATCATCTATTCATCTTTACAAGGAAGTGCAACACATTAATGAGACGTGATTGGAGGTCATAACTTTTGAAACGCGTGTACAATGAAGTATCATAATATGGGCATGCCCTAGGAGAAATTCTAAGATAGACACAAAAACAATTTCAAATCATTTAAGCGCACACACAACAATACACATTAACCAATGTTTTTAATAATAACAATAAAATGATTTTTTTTTTTTACGTATTTCTATTTGTATGTGTGTCTGAACCAATAATATTTGTGGTTGTGTCCACACAATAATTACAAATGCCCTGGATATCACTAAATCAAGATGTATGCTACTTTTGTTATGAATGAATTTGTTTCCTTTTTCCCCTCTAATAGACTTCTAATCGAAGAATGTTGAAATTATAGACTAGAGTAGATATCGTGCACCAAGTGCGAACTTGGGATCTCTCACTTATTTGTGTGAATTTTTAAATAGTAATTCTCTTCGAAAGATTTTACTGTTTGAATTTTAAAAGTTATTCTTTTAAAAGATTTTAGTTAGGGTAGTGTTAAGAAACCCAAAAGAATAAACTTTCTCTAAAATTTTGTGCATTCAATTCATTCAAAAGTTAAAAATTAAAAATAATGCACACATTTCTATAAACTATTTCTATATTTGATTTAACATTTCCCTTTTAGTTATTGTCGCTCCGTCTTTGGCATTCCTTTTCTTGAAAAATAAATAAATTTCAATGAAAAATGAACACATACCTATAGATTTCAATCAATCACAATTGAATAGATGATACTTTTTTTGGGTAAGAAAAATTGACATTTTTTGACAAAAATTAAAAAGATGTTGGCAAGCATGAAATGAAAACTAATATCAAACAAATGAGTTTTCTCTACCAAATAAATTCATCCCATACATCATACATTCATACAAACAATTACAATTTACATAATCAAACCTTCTTCAATTATTTATTCTATCATGTAAATTTAATAAACAACCAAGAAAAAACAACCATATATGAAAAAAAAATCAATGTAGCAAATTGCGTATATTAGCAACAATAGCCAAACTATTACTAACATACTCATTAGACTTTTCCATCATTTTCTTTACCTTTCCAACACTCTCCAAAGAAACACCAACTTCTTCCAACCCATCAACACACGTTTGTTGATCCGTCAACGCAGCACTAACCCACGTCTGAATATCATTAACTTCACCATCCGTCAACGTTACGGCGCCGTTAGAAAACACCGACATCGAATCGTTGAGTCGACTCACCGCATCATCGATCTGTTCATTGCAATCACTGAACGCGTTTCCCTTGGAGAAAGCGAGTTTGGTCTTGGTGAGTTGGTTGATAGAGGCGAGGATTGAGATTTTGAGGATGGTTTTTGGGTTGGTGAGGTTTTGTATGGAGGAGGATAGAGCGGTGAAGCATGAGTCAGGGAAGCGAGTTACGTTGCAAATGGATCGGATTGAGTTGGGTGAGTTGAAGGGTATTTGTGACTCGGTGTTTGTGTGGTGGTTGTGGAAGAAAAGGGTGAATGATAAAGTGAGGGTAAGGAAGAGGATGGTGATGATGATGGAAATTGTGGCGATTAGGGGTTTTGAGATTTTGTGATTTTGCTTTTGTTGTTGTTTTTGTTGATCTTCGAGGTTGTCTTGTACTTTGTCATAACCTTTGAAAATTTTGAGAGAATCCATTTTTTCTTGCTTTGGTTTTTGGGGATTGTCAGAGGGAGGAGTTGTTTCTTCTTATTTATTTCAACAAACTGTCAAGTGGAGTAATATATAGAATAAAAATAGGAACATTTATTTTTGAACTCAGAATGAGAAAACAAAGAATCCACTTAAGCCAGACAAAATACGCTTTTCTTTCTGTGACAAAAAAGCTGAATGGCATGTTTGATCCCTTATATTTATTTTAATTTTTAAGTTGGTCTTTTATGTTTTAAAAATTTCAAATTAGTCCCTTACATTTTAAAAGTTTCAAGTTGGTCCAAAACGTTACTCATGTTGGAATAAGTTAGTCTCTTCCGTCACTTAAATTTAAAGATTCGGGTTGACAATATGGGTGATGGAACTTAACTTGTTAGACATAACTTTTAAAACGTAAGGGACCAACTTGAAACTTTTAAAACATAAGGGACCAACTTGAAAACTAAAATAAACATAAGAGATCAAACATGCAATTAAGCCTAAAAAAACACTTTTTAGTTCCCTTTATGTTTTACATTGAAGGTCGTTTAAGGTTTTGACACATAGATTAAGAAATAAAACGAAATAATCATTAGAAATAACACTTTTACTAAACTGCATTTACTTTATAAGAAAAAAATAAACTTAAGTTGCATTGAAAATTGTGTAAGAGAACACTTTGAGTATTTATTGAGAGTAAAGTTGGAAGAAAAAAAATTAAAGTTGTATTGAAAATGTAAAGTGATATTCATTTTAAAACAATTTTTTTAGCTAAAGTGATAAGTATTGTGAAACGGAGAACCTAACATGTATGAAATCTTCTATTTTTATACTATTGAACCCAAGTTAATTAGAAAAGAGTAATGATATTTGTACAACAATTTTGGTACAACTTTTGACAACTTTCTCTTTCATACTCACATTATATTCTTATTCTATCTCTTCCTTTTTCTCTCTCTATTAGTTTAGACCAATGAAAAGAGAGAATAGCAAGATTGTCCCAAAAGTTGTCTCAAATGGATTGTAAAAATATTATTGCTCATTAGAAAAACGGTGTTCATAACCCTCTTCATAAAAGGTAAATTAAAATAAAATAAAAAGTCTACTAATTTACCTTTGAAAGATTTTACAACTAATTAAAATGTCATGCCTATTCACTAATTATTGAGAATGTTATCTTGACAACCTTTTAGTTGTTCAACACCATATATTTATATCGTATTAACACTATTTTATTTTTTAATTATTTATTTCTCTCTCTTATAGTCACATCATTAGTTATAAATTGTGTATTTTTATGTTAGTTGTCAAATAGTTCTTGCTTTTTGGATGTTCAAATAACATTGCTCTAATTATTTTCTTGGAATATTATATTTGACATAGTGGAATACATATGGTTGTTTTGATTAGTTAATTGTGATTTTCCGAAGGCAGCATTAACCTCACCAAAATAAATCAGGACATTCCCTCATGTTAATTATGTTTTTTACATGGTTAATATTATTATGTTAATTTGTTATTATTGATTGATTGATGGTGAGAATCAAACTCGAGACTATATGGATCAATTTATTTACCAACTTTTTCCTATCGGTTACCAAATCAACTTGTAGGTATAATTGTTTAGTGATTTTAATACACTAACAAGGATTAACGATATCTACTTTGATTTCGCATTTTAAGAAGAAAGGGGTTTCCAATTTGAAACATTAGGTTTGGGTAGCGGACACGGATATTCTCAACAAAAATGAGTGAATATTCGTAAATTTTCTGAAAATCAAAATTCAACTATGTATGCAAGCCACTTGTATTAATTAATGAGAGAGAAAAAAAGAGATGGAAGAGCCGTTAAAAAAAATATATGGTGTGTTTGTACTATTTTGGGTGTAGTTTATTTGCACTTACTATGGGACATTTTGATGGTATCAATTTACTTTGAGTACACAGAGATGGGAAGAAGGCTGGTAAAAATCAACTTTAAATTTACTTTAAATCTAGCCGATAAAAATTGTGGTCTAGTTGAACCAATATCTTTATTGGTGCATGCTAAACGGCACCTTAAAGAAGTATTGATTACAGCCAGTTTAACAAAAGTATACCTTGAAAGATTTGAGGGTTAATTAAATTTTTAGTCCCTATAAATATTCACAGTTTTGTTTTTAGCCTCTACAAAAAAAAATCACATTTTTTAGTCCTTTTGACATTTTCTTAAGCATTTTAAGGACCAAAAATGTTGATGGAAAAATTTTATAGGGACTAAAAATGTTGATGGAAAATTTTTACAGGGACTAAAAATGTTGATGAAAAATTTTATAAGGACTAAAAAATGTGATTTTATTTTGTAGGGTCTAAAAACAAAATTCTAAATATTTATATGGACCATTTAGTGCATTCTTATCTGCTTGGTGATTATGGTAAGGTTAAATTGCATTTTTGGTCCCTTAACTATTTAGGTAGTATTGCTTTAGTCCCTTAATTAAAATTCGATTTATTTTGGTCCCTTAACTTCTCTTTGTTACACATTTTGGTCTTTTCCGTTAGTTTTAATTCAAAAACGTTAGGTTTTCTTCATTTTCTTCTGGAATTTTTATGGGATTCTTGTTGTTGAAGGTTGATGGAGATGATATGAAAATGAAAAAGATGAAGAAAACCTAACGTTTTTGAATTAAAACTAACGGAAATGGCCAAAATATGTAACAGAGAGAAGTTAAGAGACCAAAATAAATCGAATTTTAATTAAGGGACCAAAGCGATACTACCTAAATAGTTAAGGGACCAAAAATGCAATTTAGCCTTATAATAATGATGATATTGTTATCTGCATTCTTCCCAAAAAAAAATATAGTTATCTGCATTTGAATTATCCAATTTCGTTATAAAAAAAAAGAAAAATTAAGAACATATTTCACTCATTTTATGCAGTATGATGACTTGTCTTTGTTGTGTTTTCCCTGAATAAATTTTAATATTCATATTTAGTTTATGGATATGTTGGTCGACTATTTAAGATTTTGTATAATCGGTTTTAACATAGTGACAACCGAGGTTCAGATTCTATTGCATTTGATCTATTTTTGCAAGTTTGAATTGTGACTTCTTTGTATTGAAAATGTTTTCAGTGAATCAAATTGTAGTATTTTGTTCAATAAATTTGTTCTAATAGTTTCCACATAGTTTTATTTGAAACTATTTGGTAATGCACTAACATTTGATGGTCAGCTGTCAAATAACACTGAAATTTATATATTGTCATCAAAAATAGTTTGCACCACTGCCATTAACTTCACACCATAGATATTCAGCTCACACCATATACAAAAACAAAATAATAGGACTTGTCATTTTCGATTATGTCAATCTAGATGAATAAAAGATCTGAACCATGAACTGTAAACAAAAAAAGACCAACACAATCATGCTATAGCGTCAATTAATTTTCTTTTGAAATATCAACTTGTTTCCCTTGGTGAGAGGACCAGACATGCAGCGGTGTGGTGAGAGGACCAGACCTGCAGTGGTGTGGTCAATGAAGCGCAATCACTCATCATAAATCTGGCTTCGCAATGGACGGGGGAGGTCCTTAAGGTAGATCGACAATCGACAACTTCAAGGACATAGCAATGGAAAAAGATATTCCAATTGAGTGGCAGAAATATCGATGGGTAGGTTGTCTGAGTTTGTTTTCATTGCAGTGATGATAGCAAAAATAACAATAAAAATTACTCTCACCTCCCCCTAAGGTTTGGCTTAAGTCACAAACCTCCCCTCTAGTTTACTAATAGACAGGGACCTCTCCTGTGTAAGGTCATCAGTCATGTTTGTTTCATTTAGAAGAAGAAAAACAGCAACAAGATACGCCCATTGGTGCTCTTCAGTCTCCCCTTAAACATGTTCTGATTCTTGACTCGTAAAGTCATTCACTCACATTTTCCGATTTGTCAAGAAAAAGTATGTAGTCCTAGGGTGAGACAACAACAGCTTGTGAACAAAGTTATTCATACTTTGTTGGAAACATGAGTTGCCTCTTGGAACTTTTGAGTTTTGTTTCCTACAACACCAATATCTACATAGTACATAGGGATATAAAGGAATTCAATCATCGCAAACAGTGACACCACCCCTTACCAAACACACCAGTGACCACATGCTCAATCAAGGATATGAAAAACAATAAAGAAAAGGAAAATAAGAAAGCAACATGTAGAAATTGGAACTCACAATTTCTTCTCAAAATGGATGTGTAACTTTATTTGCTTACATGACATTGTAGCCCCCTGAATGATTAAGATGAAGGTAGTTTTTTAACAATTCACAAACAACATTATCAGAGGAAGGGGGTCCGTGTCATAAGAAAACAAAACAAGGGAGGTAATTGATCAAATAAAAAACTAGAGGGTATGTTACATTAAACTAAATGGAGGTGAGTGTAATTTTCACATAATAAATAATGTTAAAATGTCACCATGGAATAGCTTTGTGAACATTGTGTTTGATGGGGCTCCCTAAATTCTTAATATATTGAACCGTTACATGTCCAGGGCCTCAACACAATGAATATATATGTTACAATTGTGAAATAGTAGGGAATAATTGTCCAACAGACCAAAATAACTACAAGCAGTAGTAAAATAGTCCAAATATTTATTTAAAGACTACCAAAGCATATAGTGACTAAAATGTATAACTAATTGTATCAAGCAGAACTCTGTTTGCAACCAAAAGACTGAAATGCAGGCGTGTAAGTTACGATAAATAATGTTATGATCGGTATGACTAAATTACCATAAAAAAAAAAAAAAAAAATCTACAAAAGTCATGGAATCTTAGTCCTGTCAACCGAACAATAATTAACTGACTGGATTATTGTATCATAGCCAACTTTGCATTTGTCATTTACCCATATACATGAAGCTTCCAATCTTCAAACTCATTGAAAGAATCACAACTGAGAAACCCATCAAGTAAACCCAACCATGTGATAACATACATGCAGTTTTCCTACAGACCAAGCCAGTAGCAGAGTTAATAGCAGCAGTTTGGGAAAATTCAGTAGACAATATGGTGTTAAAACCTCCATTCTTGCCGGCCATCCAATCCATCACATTGCCATCGTAAGTAATGTCTGTAATGCTAATCATACCGGTAGTTATATGAGCTGAATTGGAAAACTCAGCGGCAGAATGCATCCCAATAGCAAACTCCTTAGAAGGAAACTCAGAAGCAAATGCAGGAGGAGCTGGTATGCCAGCCAACAATTTATTGGCTTGCTTTACAAAAGCATTTTCACCTCCTGAGACCCAATTCGATGCAGCTCCCTGATCCTCCCTAGGTAAAACTCCATTACTATACTGTGCTTCAAAAACATGATTGTTTGTCAAGGAACTACCATTAGCTTCGCCCTCCACATTCTGCTCTATGAAAGACTGTCCATGGTTAGCAATGGGGCTTTCAGAATCAAAGCATATATATTTGGTAATATCTTCTTCATCAGGGCATTCAAGGTACTCATCTAGCAATGCAGAAACAGAAGGATCTATCACAGTGGAATCAACCCCATCAAGATTCTTAAGATCATTGGTTTCAACATATTCTTCGTTCAAACCCCTGAGATATTCAGCCGCATCAAAATACAGATCTGGATCCTCAGAGGCAAAATCAAAGTTCAGAGGATTTTCGTTATGGTTTGTCTCGCCATTGTTACCATCTTGCACTGAATCCACACCATATAGACCAACCTGGTGATCATAAATACCAAAAGCAGCTTCCGATTGGGAATGCTGAGGAAAGCTACTACACTCCCCATAATAGAAGTTTGGTGGTAAATCAGCATTTCCAACTGTAACACTAGTATCAAGCTCCTGGTAATTGAAGACATTTCTTTTAAATTAGAAGAATTAAATATGCCAGGAACATCAAAGAAAGCAGATAATATAAAAATAAAAAATAAAAAAATTGCTTGAAGAAATTGAAAAGACAAAAATGATAAAGTAAAACTGTAGATGTTTATCATCCTTCAGGAGAAAAGGCCAACGCTGTGCAATAACGTATCTAGAATGACGTACACCAATAAATAAATCTCCACCCCAGGAAAGGTTTCAATTAAAAAATTAAGCAAAGCTACAACATTGCAAACATGCATACAATCTATACCCCAGGAAAGATTAATCAAACAAAAAGAAAACCAAAATTCCAACCCCAACGAAAGATCCAACATCATTTAGGATACGATACAAACCTGGTCAAGGTCAAGGATTTCAAGATAATTATCATCAGTAGCAGTAGGCACTCTTTCATTCAAAAGATCGTTATCAAAAGCCACCAAGGATTGCAACCATTCAGCGTAATCAGGAGCAGGAGCAGCCACTTGTTGTTCCAAAAGCTGATTATCAACCGGTGGCAAGGGATCGACTGGTTCATCAACATTCTGCCATTCTGCTTCTACGAAGGGAGCCCCATACTTCTCCCCATTCTTAGGCCCTGAACCACTCTTCTCAAAGATCCTACACACCACATAAGAATCCTTCTCCACCAAAACAAACACAAACATCCTCTCAAGTAAGAATCAAATCAAAACCCAATTCCATAAATTCAAAGCATAAATAATAAGATGCATTATGCATAGATATGGGAAGGAATATGAGGGAAGGCAGTTTAATTAAAAATAAGGTAAAGGCATGTCAAATAAAAAAAACATGAGCTTTCATATCATATATAACATGAGAAAGCTAATTTGTTCAATTCACAACAGAAAATGGAGTATTGGACATGTACCACCGACTTTGAGTGAATATTGTTTTCATTTGCAATTTTCTATCTACAATAAATGAGCAGTGTAGTTGAGTAACAAGTATTCTCTTAATGGTGAGAGAATGAAATAATTTTTTTTAGGAGACAATGAAACAATTGCTGAATGCAGATTCATGCGTACGGAAAAGAAAATGTTAGACCTTGTCACCTAAAAATAACCTACTATAAAAATAACAGCCCCCATTTCTGCAGTACACGTCAAGGCCTTCGCACTGCCAGTGACTGCCTACTATTAGAGTGAACAATGATCCATTAATTGGCAAAAGAAAGAAAAATCCCAAATTTGGTTGGTAGCATATGCTTAAAAATCTACAGCTGGAAACTCAGCCTTCCAATTCCAAAAGGGCCGCATATATTTTGGAACCACCCAATACAAAACTATAAGGCAAATTTCTCATTGTAGTACTTGAATAATAATTCCTATGTATTCACCAGGCCATAAACATCTTAAGGCTAATATATAAGCGACTAAATGCAATTATCAAAATCATAAAAACAAATCTTCAGGAGACAGATGAAACTTTGGTAGTAATTAACAGAAATCTCAGCACGCCAGGTATAAGATTTAAATTACAAGCAGTGGGAATAACACATGAAATTATGGAGATGCGCAACCAAAAACTATGAATTAGCATCTATTAGAGTTCAAACTTCATCAAATGCATAAGGTTTTCAAACTTATAGTCATGATGGACATATGTTTTTAAAAGAAATATCTCATCTCATTAATGAGAAACAAGGCGTAGTGGCTGCTCTTATGAAATATACTGATTTTCCTTATTCAAGATACAAGCTATATATGAGAAAAACAATATATTTAGAACACAACAACCTTTGCTATCTATGAAACAGAATATGAGAAAATCATTTGCTAAACATACAAACTGAACTTGAGCAGAGAATAATTAAACCCATGAAAGAAATAAAGTAAACTGTAATGAAACATTGAGATATAAATCACAGAAACTCACAGATAAAAAGTGAGGCAAATATGACTCCCCCAGGAAAAGAACCCAGGTTCAATTCCTGGGTCGTCGATTAAAGTAGTCCAATCTCGTAAAAAAATCAGATATCTGGCCGACGACTCAAAGATTAGTTCCATAACGAGCCCAAAGGGCCTGAGCCATGAAGATACTTTGAGACGCCTACTGTGGGTCAAAGATCATAATTACGGTAGGTTGGCAATAAAGATAGTGAGGCAATCGCTGAAACTTTTTTCCATGAAAAGAAAAATGGACAAAGTGATGAGAAAAAATGAAGTACCAAACAAGTTGTGTACGCGCACCGGTAACAGGTATAATGTTGACAGTAAATGTAACAAGTTTTGAATAAGGAGGAAATTCATTTATTCACTATAATACCTGCGCTCCAGTTTTGGCCAATTCTTCATCAATCATCCTATACTCATGCATGACCCAATTGCTTCGATTACCATGCGGGGCTCGACCCAGGTGATAAACAAGGGTCTTCTTCATTCCAACTGTCTCCTCCCCGTTTTTGATAACCCGATCCTTTCCAGTAGTCTTCCAATAACCTCGATCAGTAGCACGATTCGTCCTGCATCCAGTGCCGTACTTCTTGTCCAGCCAACTGAAGAAGTACCATTCCAAATCCTTAGTCTTCAGCTTGGACATATCTAAAAAATATCAAAACAACACCAATCATCAAATCCCCATTGAAAAACTCCAAAAGAAATCAATAACATAGAAAACCCTAAAAAATCAAAACAACATCAACCATCAAATCACCATTGAAAAACCGTAAATAATCAAACAACATTAATCATCAAGCTTTCGATCAGTCACTATTAACACACACTCTTCATCTTCTACTACAATACATTTACATGTCATTTTCAGCTTCCCGTTCAACACTAACCTAAAACCGAAAACATTTTCACTTTTAGCAGCCACACTCACTCACCATGGCAGCATGGTCTGATTCAACTACCCACAAACAAACTCATCCATCACAAACACTTATCGTTCCTCAATTCCCTTCCAACCAATACAACATTCATCCGCCAACGAACCCATTTTCCTTCATCCAACTATTCACCTCACTACACTCTCAATCGCTCAAACAAAACCCTAAAATATAACATCAATTATCAAACCACCATTGAAAAACCCTAAACAAAAACAATATCATTGAAAAACCCGACAAAATCAAAACAACACCAATCATCAAAATCACCATTGAAAAACCCTAAATAGAAACCCTAAACAAATAGGGTTGAAAACCCTAAAAAATTAAAAAAAAAAAATTATCAAATCACCATAAATAAAAACCTTAAACAAACACAATAACAATCAAAAACCTAAATCTGTCAACAACAAAAAAAAATAATCAAAACAGCATCAATAAATAAAAACATTAAACAAAAACAAAAACACGATCACATACTAGGAAGATCCCATGGTTCAAACTTGTAGATGTCGATGAAAGCAAGATGATCAAAACAGGATGGTAACTTTCCGGTGAGTTTCCGCTTGAGGTAGAAACAAACGATCTCTTCATCAGTAGGGTGGAATCGGAAACCAGGAGCTTGGTAGAGAGACATTGATCGCTGAGGAATGAAAAAAAGAGAGAAAAAGTGAAATTGATCAGAAAAATGTGGATTAGGGTTTTTGATGAGAAAAAATTTAGGGTTTTTCAATTGGACTGTGTGGCTTTTGGGCTTTTTAGGAGTAAAAGGGTCCGTAAAAAATAAGGTGCGGAATGGAATTTCTATGTTTTTTTTTTCGCATTCCGATAATTATATAAAAAATAATTAAATTATTAATATTTTCTTTTAAAGAAATGTTATTATGCTAATATTTGAAAATTATTAACGGTGTTTTCGTTATGAAATATTGATTTGGATTAAAACTAAAAATATAAATGTTTGTTGCTTTCAAGTTATAACAAACAAAATTAACAATGACCAACAATATAACAAAAAAATATAATCTAAATTTTTTTTATAATGACACAAATAACGATCTTAATTATAGAAAAAGTTCTTTTAAGAGTATAATTGTAATAATGAAAAAGTAAGTATAAATATATTCATCTAGTTTGTTACACTTTTTAAATGATAAAGGAAAAAAAACATACATAATATATTTATATCGTGTTTGTTACATTTTTTTCATATTTAAATTTATTTTTATTTATTTGTTACATGTGTTATTATGATAAATTTATAGATAATTGGGACAAATTTATTTGTTTATATATACGAAAACAAATTTTTATGTAAATATATGAAAAAGTTAATATGATAAAATTTTGCAAAGTTTAAGTTTGTATTGTCATATAATTGTTTCGTACGTATGCTTGAGACATTTCAAAAGTCTGATATGATTCTGGTCAAGCTTTATTTTACTAGAAATCGAATTCAGGTTCCCATGAATAATTCGTAATTGGTGAAGCTCATCAATATTTGAGCTCAATTATTTGATATGACATTTTTTTTTTACAAACATTTGATATGATACGTTAATATGTTTAAAATTTTATTGCATATGAACATATTTAAATAAGTAATATTATATGGCTAGCGAAAAATAGGGCACTCACGTGCCCGTCTTTCTGCTCTTTTTATTATGCTAACGTTTGAAAATTATGAACGATGTTTTTTTTATGAAATTTTGATTTTGATTAAAACTAAAAATATAAATGTTTGTTGATTTCAAGTTCTAACAAACCAAACTAACAATGATTATCTATTTCAACGACACCAACAATATAACAAAAAAATATAGTCTAATTTTTTTTTAAATGACCCCAACAACAATTTTTATTATAGAAAAAATTGTTTAAGGGTATAATTGAGATAATGAAAAAGTAAGTATAAATATATTCATCTAGTTTGTTACACTTTTTAAATGATAAAAGGAAGAAAGAAAAACCAGATATACATATATTCATATTGTGTTGTTACATTTTTTTAATATTTAAATAGACTGTGATACTAGGATACTAATGAGATTAAACTCTATTTTGATATTTAATATTACATTTTAAATAATTTGATTATATATGATATCATGTTTAATTTGTATCTTATCAAAGTACAATTCGAGATGCGAAAAATAAATGTAGGCTAATAAACTTAAATTCTTGAAAAAAATTAACAAATTTACAATATAATCCAAAGTACTATAATAATAATAATAATAATAATAATAATAATAATAATAATAATAATAATAATAATAATGTCATTATTCATACTAGCGTAAAGACGGACACTAATTTTCCGCTCTTTATTACGATAAAGTTTGAAAATTATAAACTGAGCTTTTAATGGAATTTTGATTAAACGTGCACGTGTGTGCGCGCATGACTTTCAAATTATAACAAACCCAACAAATCATGTTTATTTATTTCAATAACACAACAACATAGCATATATTTTTTGAAGAAGAACGATATAGAAGATATTTTTTGAAGAAGAACAATATAGCAGATATAATATAAATTCTTTTTTTTTAAATGACACCAACAATAAACATTATTATAAAAAAATTGTTTAAGAGTATAATTGAGATAGTGAAAAAGTCAGCCAACAACTCATATTCCCTTTATATATAATATATATTTACTTGAATAGGCCGAATTGATAGGCTAAAAGATTTTGTTTAGGACTTGTGGTCTCGCCTTTTAGCTAAATGGGAGTGCTCCTTAGAAACCTAGCAATTATTCATAGACACCTAAAAAAGCACCTCGAAAGGTATTAACTATTGTTCATTCTTGAACGGTAGTTAACTACCGCTCACCCCCTTTTGAAATCGTTTTAATCAATTTAAAAAGTAATGTGAACAGTGGTTAAATATCGATGGAGGTAATTTCAGTAGTTTGAGATGTTTGTGAGCAATTGCTAGATGGTTAAAGAGAAGTCCCTTGGCTAAATAGACTTGTAAACAAGTCTTGGCCTTCTGTGTTGCAAAAAAAGTTTAGTCTAGCTTGAGTCTAACGTAAACTAGGTCGTAGACCCGTGTAAGCTCGTTTGACATATTCTCATCCCTACATACAATGATTACAAATTCCCCTTTGTCTCAATTCTAAAATTCAAATTTATTTCAAAAAATATGATAATAATTACGAATGATTGAGAGGACGACCTAGAGAAGAATGGTTTGGAAAAGAGAGTGAGAAAGCGTTACAATTCTTTTGGTGGAATAAAATGTGGGTATAAGTTGGTAAATGAACATAGCAATTTTTCATATTTGAATTCAACAAAATAATGTCCAATTCGGTAATTAAACAAGGGCATCCCAATACAAAACGAACGTGATGTGAGCACCAACTTAACAAAAACAAATCAACAAGATAATAGCATGACAGAATGTTAGGAATTAATTGGTTGTTTTAATATAACTCTTTTATACCAACCGTTTATCATCGTTTAACTCTAAATAAATTATTTTAGGAACCAAATTGAAATCATGAAGTAAATTAATGTAAGTGATTTGCAGAACCGCTGCCCCAAAGGGGTCAATCTTCTCAATCAGGCGCAAACACTCTACGGTCAACCTAGCCATCAAGCGAAAAAATTGTCCAGGTGCTATCGATTGCAATTTACTAGCCAATAATATATGATATATATTATCAACTTAATTATGCCATTGAAATTGAATTACGGAATCATTATTATTGCAAAACCCCAAGCTATATAAGTACGTTGGTCCTATATGTATTTGTATGATCGCCTTCTCTCCTAGGGTTGGTAGCGCCGCCGCTGTTCATCCCTCGTGAGTGTGTTGTTGTGGTTCAGTAGCTCGTGCCTCACCTGAACTTTTGCTCTGCTTTATGCCATTCCTGTGATCGTGTTCCTCATATGAGTCCCTTACCATCAATTTGTTTTCTTCTATTAGGCCTACCAAGGAAAACGAGTCTAGTGGCGTGGAATTGTCGGGGTGTAGGTAGTCCGAGTGCAGTTCCCAACCTTAAGTATCAAGTTCGGCATTTCAATCCAGACCTTTTATTTTTAAGTGAGACTCTAGCCCCCCAAAACATCATATTTGATATTGAAACTTTTTCAAAATCAATCCTTATAAATTAGAAACATTAGGATCGTTTATTACCTTTCAAACTACTTTTGAAAGACAATCCAAAAGGTAGAATTTTTATTTACTTAATTATAATAATATTGACACTTAATAATTATTATAATTAAATCTGCTTTATTTGGGCAACCAAATTGTTTCCAAAACAAATTATGGTACTAAAATGAAGCAATTATTTTATTACCAAATTTAAAATCATATCTAATATTGAAACTCTTTCAAATTCATGATCCTTTTAAATTGTAAATAAATTATACTAAAGATATGAAAATCATTAATTACCAAATTCAAAAAATCATATCTAATATTGAAACTCTTTCAAAATCACGATCTTTTAAATTTACTACCTTTCACCAATTGAATAAATTAATTAAAATATAAATAATTTCAAGAATTGTTTGTTTAGCATGAACAACCGGATCTTTGATGCTTCACCAGATTCAGATATCGAAGCTCAATCTCACGAATTGTTCAAAGTCACAACAATCTTCTTGAAAACAATTGATCAACCATAATAATACAATTCTTGTATAGTTAGGTACCCTAATACGACAATCAAACATTGATAGTTTTAACAATTTTTTGTTCAGTATGGACAA
>Ga0228711_1004968_pt1 | contig 20307 bp, 7 predicted proteins | sample MedpolnodulmetaG_2_FD_177996 | JGI IMG/M metagenome (GOLD analysis project Ga0228711, IMG submission 177996) | Root nodule microbial communities from Medicago polymorpha collected in Santa Monica, California, United States - brown nodules | ecosystem: Host-associated > Plants > Roots > Nodule... | reverse complement strand
GGGGGGGACAACGACAAGAGAGAAACAAATGGTGAGTCATCTCTAAGACTCTCCAATCAGTCACACATAACATAGAGTCATGAGAAATAATGTCACGCGTCACCAAATTATCTTTAGTCAGTAACTTGTTTTGAAGAGTCTCTAAGCCAAAATAGAAATTTTTAGGGGAACTTGTTTATGCCAAATGAGATATGAGGCAGCTGCAACACTATAAGACTCTTGGCTAGTGAGCAATTTATACGCACCCTTAACCGAGTAACCACCACAATGATCGTACCTCCACCGCCACTGATATGTGGAATTAGACTGCAAAGAAATATCATGAAGTAAACTCCTACACTTCCCTAGCAATTCCTCCACCCATGCCCAAAACGACGACGTCGCTGCCAAGTCGTCCCTCCTTCCTCCCACCCTAAACCACACATATCTGCTATCATAGACAACTTATTCTCTAACAAGTCGAATAGGCGGTTAAACTTCACAAAAAAATGAACTCCTTCTAACCACGAGTCCGCCCAGAAAAAAGCATCAACAACATTAACAACCCTTATCGCAATACTCTCCTCAAACCACCCTCCCCCCTAAACACTTACACCATCACGAATTTTCGCTACCTCCCACCACCACAAAGAGCCACTCCGGCCTCCAACCACCAACCTCTACGCCTTCTCACCATAGCGAACTACCAAAACCCTATACAACAATCCTCCTCAAATTTGCACAATTAAATTCAAAATAAAATACACAACAATTCTCTCCCATTAATAATGTTGTGAAAGTGACTCAAAATTGGAGAAAATGAAGTTTGCTGAATCTGTCAAAATCGGGACCCGAATGGAGCTGTCTGGGGCCTGAATTTGAGTGTTGTTTTTTGTCCGTTGGTTCGGCAAAAATCGGTGGCCGAATAGAGGAATTCGGGGCCTGAATTTGCCAGCAGAAAATATAATAGAAACGTATTTTTTGGCCAGATTTGTTAATGGAGGTTACTTTTACTATAAATATAGGTTTTGTATCAGAGTAAACCTCGAGATAAAGGGGGCTAAAACAAGGGTTTAGAAAGGCAACAACAAAACTAGGGTTTGTATAGAGTTTGTCTCTTGGTAACAAACACTAGGGTTTGAGGGTTGATTCACCTTGGAAAACACTATTAGGATTAAGTCTCTTGGTCACGGGAAGAGATTGAGGCTTTGGGTAGAATTAGGCGAGAGACTTATTCTTGTAACTCATTGATATCTCTTTTGTAAAGTTACTCATCATTATAGTGAAACGGAGGGCTGCTCTCTCCCCCAGACTAGGTCAATTTGGACTGAACTGGGTAAACAGATTCTTTTGTGTTCTCTCTTTATTTTCCCTCGTTGTTTTCTACTTTTAACTTGTGTTTATAATTGTTTCATACACTTTGTTTTGGTTGCTTGATTATCACTTGCTCTACACATCAAATTTGTTATCGGTGTGATTTTTCATTGAATTCACAACAAATAAGTTACGTTAAGCAATAATAATCACTTACTTATTTACGAGATAATCAATTGCAATATTTGTAAAATTATAAAGGGTCCTGCTAACCGGTGCCCCCGGGGCACGGGTTAAGCATACCATAAAGGGAAATTATTACCATAAAAGGAAACTGTTTTTGACTTTATTATAAATTAATTACACAATTTCAATGCATTAATTACTATATAATTTTCTTTTTCATATCCTTAACCAATGCCCCGGGGGCACCGGTTAGCATTTCCCAATTATAAATGTGTTCTATCCTCATTTGACTCAACTTAGCCCTTGGAAGAAGTTTCCGCAACACATGGATCGAGTCAAACTCCCTTGTGTACACTATTCATTATGGTTGCTCTTCTAGCAATCCTTTTTGCCTTCTTATTAGCTACCATGTCACAATTTTAATGTTTCTTCCGATGTTGCCATTGTTCTAAATATTCTTTCACTAATTTTTGTTGTCGTGATAAAAGATGCAACCACACTATGCAGTGTACATGGTTGGTATCATGTGGGTTGGACAACTTGATTTTCCAAACTAACCGCAATACCAAACATGTAATATGTTTTATAGAAGTTTTTTTTGATAAACAAAATAGCAATGTTGATTATAAATTCATACATACATAAATGAAGGAGTTAATGTTCAAACTCTGATTACAATATCTGATAAAGAATTGTTCCATCAAAAATCTAATTCAGGTTCTTTCAAACGATTGTATTTTCAATTTTGTATTATCTAAAGTTTGCCCCTTCATAAAAAACACAAAAGAAAATGAAAATATATTATACAACCCTATAGTCTTTCAAAAAAAAAAACCTATAGTATTTTTTTAACACTAAAAGAAACTCATAGTTTTTTTTTTACTTATTTTACTCGCACTAACATAAAATTATTGTCAACTAATCTATTGACGAGAACTGCACATTTTAAATGTGAATAAACGACGAATCGAGTTAAAACTCTAACTACGCTGCCTCAAAATATCAAATGTCTAAATTCATTCAATTTTTCATCACATGTAATTACAACTTGACATAAAAATCTTTTTTTATAACAAAAAAAAAAACATAAAATTCCTTCACCGAGATGATAAAAATCGAATTAACCAATTGACTTTAACAGATAAACATAATATAATATACAATTTGACAGAAACAGTTACGTTTCAAGGTAAGAAAAACGTGTGCTAATCATAATCATAATCATAATCATAAGAAAAGTAAAGGCAGTACGTGATTACAACCCAATAATTCATATGATATGAGAAATAATAAAATAAAATTCTAAAAAACGAAAACGAAAGAAGAGAAAAGAAAATGCGTCTTATTTTCTCCACACAAAAACGACCATAATTCTTTGCTGGCACAATCGTTCCCATTGTTATCACAAAATCACAACAGATTCATTTCTGTTTTTCCCATTTTACCCCTCTTCACAATATCCTCTTGTGCTGTTTCATGTGGCGGTGTTGGTAAATCTCTCTCTCTCTTACATGCACTTACATATAGATATATCGATATATATAAGATCTCTCTCTCTCTCTCTCTCTTCTCTGTGAGAGTTCAACAATACCTCTTTCTTCTTCTTCCATTTTCTTCTACTTTCCTTCAACAACCTTCAGCCATGGCGGGATTCGGTGGGGGCCACTGTTTCCCGTATCCACTCTTCGCTGTTATCATTGTTCTTGCTATTGTTCACGCGATTCTTGCTTCCATTGCAACTATTCAGGTTATTTTTTCACCATTTTCGTTTATTTTTTGGATTATTTGATCAATTTTGGTTTTGATTGTTAGGATAATGGTGGATAGATGGATAAGGAATTTGAGATAAGAAAATGTGTTGAATTTTACTGAATGGATTTAGATTATTAGAACTGCATTTTGTGAATTTTCATTGTTTTGTGGTGATTGTGAAATCCAATTAGGTTATGTTTATGTCATGTTACTTGAATGGTCTAAAGAGTTTGATAAAGTATACAATTGGAACTATTTTTTTAGTAAAATGTAATTTTTAACAAATATTTGATTGAAGACTTATATAAACACTATTGAGAAGAGTGTGTTATGTTGAATTAATATTGGTTTGTGTTGGTATGGTGAAATTGTGAAGCTAGGTTTAGTTTTTAGGGTTAATTAACCCAATCTTGATTTCACTTATCTACTTGAACTTGATTATGATTCAGTTTAAGAATGAAGTGTTTGGGATGGTATTTCATTAACATTGACTTCGAGAAACTGAGATTTGAGCTCTTTATGCTGTAGTGTAGTGTGAGTTCTTATTGTACTAAATGTTGGTTTTTTGTTTTTGGGTACCCCAGTCGCTGAGGATTCACTTGAGAAGTTTAGAGCTTGGTTGGACTCGCCAAAAAGTAAGTGCATTTTCCGAGCTACTATGTTTCAGATTGCTACTATGACTTGATCTTTTGTGAATAGATGAACTTGTTTAGTTTTTAAATGTAATAATGTTAAGTAATGAGTGAAATGTGACTGGCCACTATTTGTTGATCAATGCTGTAGTCTCACGCTGCATATAGTTGTGCTGTTGGAATTATGTCTTCACTATACCAATTATCAAAATTTGAGATCCTTTAAAACTCAACATTAATTTTGAATGCAGTATATAAATAAATGGTCTTGTGTGTTTATAGTAATGGCTGGAAGAGTATGCTTTTGTTGCTTTTTAAGTAACTAGCAATTTGTTACTTTTTAGATGGCAACATCTGCCACCCTTATCTTTTCTCCTCTTGTTACCTATCCTCTCTAATTTTTGCTGGTGGTGCGGGCATGTTACATGTTTGTGTGTGTATCTTAAGTGATCAATGACTGCATCAAATTATAGTCTCAATGTAGTGTCCACATGTCTATAAAAACTAATTTCAATGCTGGCATTACAAAAAAGGAAGGATAGACATACGATGGAATATCGTAATGTAGCTGCAATTTGTATATTGCACATAGGTATATGGTACTTCTATTACTTATTCGATGAGCTTTTATGAGTATATAATTTTTCTATTGGAATGTAGTTTTATTGTCACTCACCACACTAGGTTTTTACTTGCTATTAGACCAGCTTCTGTTAAATATATTAGTTTCTCATGAAATGTAAATATATGGATTGCAGGTGTTTCATCTATTGATTGGCTCTTCTAATTGGGGTTAGTTGTATTTACCTTTAATGCTCAAGTCTCTTTTAAATGTCAAGTGGTCAGCACGTTGCACACTATATTTTAGGCCCCGGTTACTGAGTTTTTATGATTTCCTATTTTTAATGGTTAGACTGAGCCTTTTATTATTGCATATTTTGCAATAATATGAGGCCATCCTGAAGAAATGGCTGTGTTCGCAACTCTGCCATTTCTTCAGAACGTTTTTTAGTTTATACCTATCATCCCTTGCATTCATTTGTCCCAACTCATCAAAATTGGGTTAGGATCCTCTTCAGTTCTCGAAAAAAATGGGGGGGATCCATTTGGAGGGAGATAGACACAATAAAGTTTGATTTTTTTTAATGATAGTGAGACCCACTTAATGGTGGGACTGGGACCTACCATCTACTTTTGTGTCTATCTCTCTCCAAATAGAGATCTCTATTTCTCGTGACAAATGAAGAGGATCTCTACTCATCAACGCTAAAGTTTTGTTTTACAAAAGTACTTTGATAGTTGGACCTGATTTTACTAAGTCTCTTCCTGATTTTCCACCTTCATTCTGTTCCATTTTCTTTTGCATTAGTATCTTGTAAGAAATGGCTAGAGATCTCAGATTTCTCTGCCAGATATCATCATGTCTTATACTTGCATAAGTTTTGAGAGGTGCATCGTATATGGTTGATAACTCACATAATTGAAATCATGTTATTTCATATTAATTATATATTCTTTAAGTGATATAATTGCACTTGTATTAGTTAATCTCATCCCGCCAACTTGTGATGTGGAAAATATCCTGGGAACTAACCCATCTCTTCCTTGTGTAAACTTTGCATTTTGGTGTTATGGACGCAATGACCAGTGCTACCATTTCCTTCTTCCATACATGCTTATTTGCACTCCCTCCCTCACACTTGCCATTATCACCACTACCTAAACCATTGGCTTTCAAACCCATCATCCTCACCCCATTCATTAATATTTTTGTGTCACTCTTAGAATTTGGGTTGGGCCTAACTCAACCCTTACAAAACCAGCTTGTAAGGTGATTATGTCTCTCATTTATAAACTCATTTTCAGGTCAGATCTCATCAAATGTGGGACTCCTAACACACTTTTCACATCTAGAGCATGACTTGAGTGGCCCAATAACAGATGACCAACCATATCTTAGATAGGCTCTGATGTCACCTTAGAATTTGAGTTGGACCTAACTCAACTCTTACAAAACTGATTTGAAAAATACTTGGTGGTATTTATTAGGAAATATGAGAAAAGTCTCCCTTGAGTACAACTACAAACTTGCATAACAATTAGAGTATGAACTTCCCTACACCTATAGGCTCCAATTGTTTCTCTCACAAATGACAAGTTTGATCTCCCTCCCAATCTATTCTCTTATTTATAGGCCACAGGCTTTGTTTCTTCTATTTATCCCAGCCAAACTAAGCAACTAACTAGGAAACACCTAGCATATCTCTTTCTCATGTTTTTTCGTCATAGTCCTAAACTTGGTAAGTCTGACGTTCTTTTGGCAATCTGATGCTTCTATGTCAGATATCATGTGTAGCTTGCCTGCTTATCAAATTCGTTTATGTAGAAACGATGATCTTTAATAACTACTTGATACAAATATCGTCCAATGTGTGAATTTGTGAAATGGTTCAATTTTAGTTACTCACAAAATACATCAGCAATAAACATTACCCATCCTCCTTGTTTTCTCTTAATTTCATCTTAACTGTTCAATTTCAAATTTCAGGTTACTCCATTTATTTGGCATTGATACTTCTTGCTGCTTGCAAGGGATGGACATATTGGTCACACTCTTGTGGTTTTATCTTTATGGGTATGCCTCTGTTCAGTATTAACTAGACACCGGTGATAAGCTTTTATTGGTGGTTAAAATATTTAAACTGTTGAAAATTGTTTTGCAGCACTCCCCAAAGTACTTTTTTTTGCAGCATTTCTTCTTCTCTTATCCTTCTGGTATGTAACTTTTACTTGTCGTTACGATATTTATTTAACTTTTACTGACCCGCAGTGTTTGCTACCAAAAATTTACTTATAGCAAGTACTAACAGTCACTCTTCAGCCTTGAGAAATCTCTGCTGCCATCTCTTGCTTATTTATTTGTCTGCTCTTCACTTTTGATTCATTTCCCTTCTTACAACTGTAGTGGTGAATTGTTGTTTACTGTATGCCAGCAAAACTTGATTCAAGCTGCTTTATTATTAGTATATATATATTCCAAACAAGCGGGGGGGTTGGGTAGCTCAACTGGTTTGAGCCAAGGGTTAAGGAGTTGGAGGCTCTGGGTTCAAACCCGGACGAATAAGTAAATATTATCTAACAATTAATTACTAACATTTGTCATTCAAAAGAATATATATGTGCATGACTTTTTTGAAAATGACATGTGCATATTATAAATATGCACACTGACAGTTAGGTTTGGTTTTCTGAGTTGTCAAGAAAACAAACATTGTTTTGTTTTGGCATTTTGAGACTTTGGGATAGTATTGTGATCTAATTCAATTTGCAGGACTCTTGAATGGTCGAACTGGACTCTTGAATCAGATCATTTGAAATAAACTTGATTTAACGAATAAGATGACATGTATATTTTCTAAAGTAGAAATTGTTATTTAGATTCCCATTAAATAAATATCATGGAAGCAAATTTTTTTAATTACGTATTATTACATTGATTGGTGTTGCAAAATAAAAACACCATATTAAATTTTTAATTTTTATTATTTCCCTTTCTCTTTACAAGGTCTTGTTAGGATAATGATCTTTAGCTACAGAGTTAATCACAACCAGAGAATGACCGAATGACATTAATGATACTAAAACTTTATTATATATTTTGGTGGGCGCATAGGTGTGGTCTTGATATTGATTTTTTAAAACGAAAATGAAAAGGATTGGTTGATGAAAACAAATTTAGGATTTTGTAGCAATGATTGAAACATTAGAGGAGAGCAAACTTTTATGTAAAAGTTTAAAATTGTGAAAATTCAAGACGATCAAGGAGCTGTATTTTGGTGATGTGGGTATGTCTGTTGGAAGCTTGGTCCCCATTTCACCCCACTGTTGCATGTATACTTGACCATCTAACTCTACAGATCATCCACTCGCGTTAACATGATAATGGAGTGCTTTATTGAATGAGAATTGAGCAGCACCTATAATTTTGTATATCTAATATAATTTTAGGCTATTGTATTGCTAAATACTAACTACTTTCTATGTTGCACTTGGGTCCCTTTTCCAGGGTTGACCTATGCCATCAGCCAGACGATGACGATGACTATGAAGGAAGTTTCTCTGAGGAACCTTTGCTGGGAAAGACTTCAAATGAGTTGATTTTAACGAACAGGGATAGACATAGAAAGTGTTTTCCTATTCGTTTTTCTCGTCTTGGATATCGTCAAAAGATTGTGACTTTGGTATGAGAAACAAAAAGTGTTTATTCTCATGTAGCTCTTATTTTTGTCTTATCACTCTATCCTTAATTTTTACAGTCATATATAAATTTCACAAGTATTTCCTTCAAATATAATGACTTGGATATGATTCACTAGGTTATGTTGCTACTTTTCATCACCATTGTGGCATTTGCTGTAATAATCTGGATTGGGCTAGGAAAGAATCCCATTGACTCTGAAGTGGCAGCTCGGGTATGGACACTGTAACTTGATTTTGTTTTGTATAATCCATAATGCATAAAAAATAAAAAATAAAAGACTTAGATCTAAATGACTTGCTGGGATTTTAGTTTATGATATAATGCAATGGCATTGATTGACTCATGTAGTCATACTCATCTAATGGAAAAAGTTCTGATAGTGGTTGTTATTTTTGTGATCTATGATGCCATGCACCACTATGACTTTCTTGGTAGTGGTTGTTAATTCTCCTTATTCTATATCCTAACGGGGCCTAATACAATTCATCAAAACCAACTTGTAAGGAGACAAAGAACTTAGTCCAATAACAGAAATAGGATAGTCTCTAATACCATCTTAGAATTTGGCTTAGGGTTTAACTCAATCCCACAAAACCAATTTGTAAGGTGAAGACTGTCCAAGCCTCTTATAAGCATTGCTTAGGCCATATCTCTAGTCGATGGGGGACTTCAACATGTTTGTATTTGATTGGGCCAAAATATTTTTGTGAATATTTTCTGCAAAAAGTGTTTTGAGGATAGAAGGATCTCCTTAAAATGAAATAAGAAAAATAGAAAATAAACAGGAGATATCAAAGGATCAATGAGACATAGTTACCCGATCTCCTAAACATCTGCCAGAGAAACCTTTGTAAAATGGCTATCTACCCTGTGTAACTGACACTTGTTTCTTTCAAAAGTCTACCTGACTTTAAATAGAAATGTTGGGCGGATCTTCTAACTTTCTTATCGAAAAAGAGTAGGAAGAACTATGGTATATGTTGTTTGGATGAGGATGGATTTATATGATAAGCTTAGATGCCATAGTTCTAATGAACCGTGGATGTTTTCTCAGTCTTTGAACAATCCTTTCAATCATGTTTTGGTGACTAAAGATCTCATGCAGGTGTACTTGGATATTTCTGCTATTGGAATGCTTTTCTTAGGTGGTGCACTAGCATGTTATGGTAAGCAACTACTATTCTAGTTGTTTTCCATTTTAAGTTAAGTAGGTTTAAAGTTGTTTATCTTCTCTTGCTTGAAGGGATGTACTAATTTGTATATCTTTGTGTAAAATGCATCAGCATCAATCAATTTATGAACCTGCATTTATTTGGCTGTTTATCTAGAAGGAACGGTTATTGTTAAATCAGATTATTTTTATTTTTTTATATTCTACATAACACATGTACTTCATGTCTTCTACCATTTGTGTGATAAGAGCACTCAAACTCTGCTGTTATAATTTGATTATCTTCTTGTTTATCAAAACAAAAATATGACAGTTGTAGTGAAAAAAAAGCTTGCTTATGGCAGGATACACTGAGCTAGTACTCTGTTCTTAACAAAAGAAATGTTTACTCTCTATAATAATTAATATTAATAATAATAATCATTTTAGGGTAATGTTGGGTGAGCAACAAGGTGATACCAACCAAATTCAAACATAATATGATAACATAAGCCCTATTTTTCTGGAAAGTCAATCATAAATAAAATCGTAGAATACCAATATTACCTCGGTCCGAGTGGAACTGGATTCTGATCCTTAAACAAGGTCTCAGGTTTGAGCCTTAGTGATGGAAAAGAACTTGGTTGGGAAGGAAGACTCTCCTAAAGGTGGTCCAGCCATGTTCCCTGGCGGAGATTGGTTATCGGCAAAGTTTGTAGATACTTCACGCCAATAACATAATTAGCAAAAAGAATAAAATGATAGAGTTAACTTGTGCTTATGGTTTTCATTTCTTTTTCTACATTAGTATTATTGAAGGAAATTTCTATTTGCAAGAAAGCATTGGATGGATTTATAATTTTTAAAAATCCAAGTCAATAATTTGTATTGTTGAAATGTTAATGACTATTGAGTACTGAGTCGTGAGATGCCTGTTTTGTGGACATAGTTTCTCATTGTAATTTTTGTATATGTTCCTTTGTAGGAATCCTATTATGCTTGAAGATGAGCAAAGTGAGAGCTGAGAAACCTTCATCTGAAATGGGAAAGGTACTAAATTTCTGTTTCCTCTGGAGCATTAGATAACACATAGCTTTTGTGGGTTGAGCTTATTTGTTTTCTAGGTCATGTGACCTGCTTGCTGCTGGATGCCCGCTCATGGCTTCTTGCATGTTATCTACATTTTTCTATACTTAAAATGCTTATTTTAGATAAATGCAGTGTATAGAAACAGTGATGAAGGATTGTGCTGGTGTGCATGATAATTTTATAGATTATTGAAAGCATTCCATTTTATCAGGTTGCAGGTTTAACAATAGTCTCTGTACTATGCTTCACTTCAAGTTCCTGCATAGAACTTTTCACGGACATTCCTGTAAGTATAAGTTAAATGTTTGCAAGAGTTTTTTATCCTTGATAAAAGTACTAAAATTTCCTGAACTAGCCTTCACGCTATTATTTTATTATTGCAGATGATGTTTCACTGGCATCAGCAGCGTATGAATGATGTTTATGCCTCTCTTCTGCTGATTTTGTATTTTTTTGTGGGTACGTGCTGTTAATAAGATAGTTATCGCCTCATACTTCAGTTGATGGAATCTTGTTTCTTTCCTTTTACGGAAGTAATGACAGTCTTTGAAAACATTGTACCTGGCCTGCTGCCTATAATACTTCGTTTATGTTTTCCATTCAATTGTTGATTGATTGCTTTTTGAAATGGTTTCTTCTCCTCTAATTCTGAACCCGACACTTTTTCCAGGTTCGTCAATACCTTCAGCAGTGGTACTGTGGGTAATGAGAGAATTACCGCCAGCAGAAGCTGCTGATGTAGTAGAAGAATCAAGTACAATCGCTTTTGTTGCTAATAGTTCAGTTGCTGCTCATCATCCTCAGCGCTGGACTACAGCTACAAGCATGCAGAATCAGGTCCCTATAGCACACATCTTGTCTTTGATTAAATTATCTTTGCTGTATTCAGTTGATTCTGAAATCTTTTTCCTTATCCTTGTCCTTCATCAGTAGAAAAATAATTTTTTACATGGATTGCTCTTGACGGTTGAGGCTTTAAGATTCAAATTCATATTGTTTCTGACGAGTGTCATCACACAAGTCACAAGGTGAAGTTGAATGTTGATCGAGCATATACAGAAATAGTACATCTATGCAAAATATTATAATAGTCAATAATTTTCTTAAAATAACTGTTTAGTGAACTGGCTAGCACGGTACATTTTTTATTGTGTATTAGTTTCCTTCATCTTACAATATTTATGCTTTTGTCCTACCTCAATAGTTTTTAATCATGCATTTCTTTTCTTGTGTTTTGTTGTCATGTTTTGTGGCTTTGTTGCACATTAACCTAATTGTATAGTGACATAACCGCTGTCATTTTTGCAGACGTCAAGAGCTAGTCCTATATAATCTTTCCATGTAAATCTTCTTGTTCCGCTGGAATTTGGGCACAGCATATTGGAGTTTCTTCGGAACATTTAGAGCAAAGATGAGAGAAAATGATGATGGTGGATGCAAGTACTAAAAGGCCTTATGATTTCCAATCCTAATGTACTTGTGTTTTAAATCTAACTAACTGTATATAGCAGCGATTTGATATATGAAATTTCTTTTCGTGCTATACAAGTTTTGGGATGCAATGTTGGTTTGGAATCTCTAGGTTCAAATAACACTTGCCTGATGTGAATATAAATGTTGCCAAGCGAGCATGTTATTCCAACCTGCTTGCAAACTAAATCAATATCACAGTTTTGACAAGGATCTTTTCACTAGCTTTCTACCCTTATGGTAATGGTATGACTTGCCTTATATTTTAAAAAATAAATAAAAATCAAATCGGATACAATATCTCAAATCAAGGGTCTTTTTGTAATAGATTTTTAAAAAAAAATACATTCAATAATCGGAAGTATGAACTATTTTGTTTGTTTGCCATGATAACATTAATTTTTTAAAAGTATACATATTTAATGATTTTCCATAAAATGTATTCAAAACATATTCTCATTTTAAGCGGTTTTTATATTATTATTTTTTTTTTGTAGATTTTCATTTTTTGAAGTCGTAAAAGATGGATAACACTTAAAAAGTTATACTTTTTCTAATAAAAAGATGTTTTGTTTAAAGAAACTGTACGAAATATACCCACGCATCTTATATTTTACAACATGTATAACTGGTCTATTCAATAAAACCTTTATATTCAACTTTTGGATTTGATAAATTCCATCGAACTTGCAGAATAAACGTGAGAATATGCAATTGGTGAAGCTGATAGATATGCAGCAATAATAGGTACCCGAAAAACGAGAATATAATTAGGTTATCGGTTTCATTGTCAATTATATCATGTTTTAAGGGTTGATTTGTTTGTTTCGATTATTATTCAACTTCAACTGAGATTGCATCCTGATGAAAGAAGAAATAAGAAAAAAGATACCGATTTTTTTTTTATGCATATTCCGGTGCACCAAAGGTTATGAAACTTGAAACACCGTGGGGCCTAAACCAGTATAAAGTTAGAAGCCACTGAAAAAAAAACAAAAGGTTCAATAGTGCGCCACTAAATGCAGTATTGGGAGCCAGTGGTACGAAAATGCACATTCAATGCATACACGACAGTGATCTGTGTTAATTGAAACAACTTTTGTACATTTCAATGAAGGTTGACCACAACAGTAATAAAGAAAATCTACACAACAGAGATTTGAGCGAGCTTTGTACATAAAGCATGCAAAATAAATCTGTCTTCTTTCTAGAAAATAACACTTACATGGCACTTGACAGCATCATGCAAATACGGATCCAAGGTACAAGAAGTACCGAAAAAACATGTATGAACTCACATGGGAGAAATTATCAGTCCAGTAAATTGATAGTACATTACATTCATGGCATGGCATGGCATGGCAACATGCATAATAGACATTATTTTTAGGAAAGAACCTTCAGTCAATCCCCACAATTCATACAGAACGTAAATAAACAAGCATAAGTAAAACACTAGCTAGAAGTACAATTATTTCAGAATTTTCTTACATGACCAGAAAAAGTAAAATGTCAGTCATTATTAATTTGCAAGGCATCTTCCCTCCAACGGTTACGAGGAAAGTGCGCGGGGCCCGAAAGCAGTCGGCAACAATGGAGTTCTGACTGCAGCAGCAACATATATGTATCGTCCGACATTTTCACGGTCCAACTCCGAATTGCTCCACTTCGACCTTGAGAGACTTGAGGTATTTTACAGCTTCGTCCAAAACGGTAACGGTATCCATTTGGTTGCCTCCACCAGGCACGATATTTCTCAATATTTTCACCATCCTCTTCATCTCCAGGTGTTGTTTCTTTTCACTGATGCAGTAACCCTTTGTCCCTGAAGAGTTATGTGCGGATGATAACAACCTCTTCTTCCTTGATTTCGTGCAATAACTGGAGCAAGTATCAGATGTACTATCATCTTTTTCATGAGTCCTTGCAGTGCTGACTTCTTCTTCATCATAGTCTTCTAGTTCATCCGAGTCTAGACTCAACAATGCATCGATGTCCTTGGAGTCCTCTACAAAAGAAGATGACAATTCCGTTTCCATTTGATTAATTTTATCCTTCTCAAAATCTTGAGTGCAAGTAGCATGAGTGTTGAAGCCGGGACTGTTAAACTTGTAGGTCGTTGCAGGATGGAACAAAATCCTGTTTTGTTGATCTGTTTGATCAAAGACAATGAAATTCTTAGGGCAAACCTCAGAGGGTTGCACGTTAAACCTTTCAAAGGGTGTTATCTGCCTCGCACTTGGAGGTAAAACTGCATCAAAGGCAGAAGCATGTGGGGCATTCATATAAGTACCAAAGGCAGAACCATGTGGAGCATTCATGTAAGAACCGAAAGCAGAAGCATGTGGAGCATTCATATAAGTACCAATGGCTTCATCTGCCAAAGGATGCACCGCCTTTCCCGGGAGAAAATACTCGTGAGTCTGCATTAAATATCTGTTCACTCTCACTAAACTAAGCGCAAGCAATGCTGATTTGGCCTATGCAACTGGAAATTATTTTGTACTAGAGCTGGATGGATGTTCCTACAGGGATGTAACAACTAAACAGCAGGTACTAAGCTAATTCCAATTCCATCTAACAAATAATGGCAACTTTTACAAATTAAAATTTCGTCTTTTCCAACAGCCTTCTAATGAAGAATTTCAATACAAGGCAATCTCTCCCCAAACCCAAATCAATGTTCCTTGAAGCTAGACTACGTAACAGGCTTAAGCAACTGACGAAAATATTCAGCCTGCAAAAGAAAACGAAGTGGTATATAATGTAGCAATAATAGAACAGGAAAGATGCAAAAAATATTTCACAGCTAATAGAGACAATTAGTAAATTTAGAGATGTTGATGTTCAATACTGCAATTCTATACATGTCATGCGTAAAGTGTGTATGTTCAAAAAGTTACCAGTAACCTCCAACACATGTGCTTTATAAAGCCATTAGCCACAGCAAGATAATGAAGCTCAATCTTCAATACTTTTAGAAACTAAAATATAGATAGATCCACTTTTTAAGAATATTTTTAGAAACTGAAATATAGACTGATCCTCTTTTCGAGAATATTTTTATGTCATATGTGCTAATAATTGTACAGATTCTAATATCTACCAGGCAAAATCGGAGGAATGATGCAAAATTTCATTTAATTTTCAAATCTCGTATCCAAAGCCATGGCAATCCATAAAAGGGAAGGAATATTTACCTGGCAAACCAACATCAATTGACTGTATGCAATAACTCCAACACTCATTTTAATGTACCCAACTTTGGCAATGAACATTCTCAAGAAATACTAATTAGAAAAGTAAAAAATACTAATTAGAGGAGTTCCTCTGCAGCCTAATCACCTGCAGCAGCAAAACAGGATAAAATGATCATCAAATCAGAAGAAATAAGAATCAATGTACAACATGAAATAGTAAAACATAAGGTTCTATACATATTACAATGTTCAAAATAAAGTATGAAACTAAGGAAGCTGTGGTCAGTGTATTGTTTCTATCCACCGCACTTGTGTCGTGACGTTCCGAATCAATCCAAAACAATTATACCGAGTTCATAACTTCCCACGGCAAGCAGTAGAAAGAGTTATAAATATAATTCTATAAAATATAGCAACAGAGTAAGAGAACAAAATATTTTACCTCGGCTAATTAAATTACAGAATCACGCGAAAAAACACCACCAAGCAAACACAATTACTCTTGAAAAGGGAAAACCACGGCATCTTGATTTATCTCAAATCCAGAAGATCTTTAATGACAAACCCAAAACTCTGACCTGAAAGTGTCAAAAGGATTCTATTAAATGCAAAATCAACTATAAATAACAGAAAACCAGTAGAAGTAAAAGACTACCTCACTCCAATCTAGCTCTAAAATCATAACCAAATCCAAAACAAATAAATAAAGTGAGAAAACATAAAAGAACGGTTATTATACCAGTTCGAATTTAACAAAGCATTTACATACCTAACATATAAAAATCCTAAATTTAATCTCAAGAGCATAATCCACTATTCAACTTTCATACCCATTAACTTAAATGAATTTTTACAGTCAAATATAGCATAAAGTTTCAAACTTTTCATCAAAACCATACACAGTACCAAATCAATGAATCAATTCAAAAATAGAAATAAAAAAATAAAACTGGTAATCAGCAAATAAAAACTCAATATACGTATAAATCTATGTTGTTGAACCAAAAATATAAACTTTTTAACTAAAATCAAACAAAAAATTAAAACCAAAAAAAAAAATTGAATTTCAAAAATCAAAATTGATGGATTTAAAAGGATGAAATTGGAGTGAAAAGCAGGACCTAGGATTTGTGAGGAAGAGGAAAAGGGTACGAAAGGAAATTGAAGATGGATCAGAGAAGAAGGGTTTGTGTGTTGAGATGAAAATGGTTAGAAGATGAAATTTTTGCGGAGAAGAGATTTGAGATTGGGAGCATTTTCAAGATATGAAGGCGTGATGGGATGGGTCAAACATGGATGATTTCAACCGTTGGATTAGATCGACATTGTTCTTGGAAATGCACTTCCGTTTATCGCGGGTATGATAGTGACCGTTCGATTAGAGCACGCGTGACGAAGGATGGGTGCCCGTGAGGTTGACAATTGCTCAATTAAAATAATATAAAATTCAATTATTTCTTACTAGTGATTTAAACGAGCATTCATATGTTATACGAGTTTATAAGCTATCTCAAACAAACGGATAACATGGATGCTATGTGCATACAAGTAGCATTAGAAACATTCTTTTTTAATTTTTAGCATCGTTCTCTTTGACACTCACTCTTTAATTGGTTGAAGTAAATGTTAGTGTGTTACTTCTAACCATGCCTTGTCAAAGTTGGAAAGGGACAAATTGGACCGTAAATCTATTATTCTATTAATGTCTTTATTAATATGACAAGATGAAAGCAAATCAAAATTAAGGCCATAAAAGGGTTTCTTTTTCTCAAGCCCCAAAATCACATTACAATGATCGTTTTCTATAATACACATTATACAACACAACTTGTAAGTGTAAGTAAGTTGACCACTCAGCATTGCTTCATAGCTTTCATCTCTGTGTTTTTAACTACCTAACAAGTGACTGCAATAGGTAAAACTTTGAAATCCTGATCATACATTCAAAACCACATGTATTTACTAAATTGGATGTAGCATCATAAGGAGAAGGGGGTCATCTAGAAGTAGACTTTGGAATATTATTGTGTTTCGCATGATCTATGTTTGAGTTATCGAAGTTCATAACAAGGCTTTTTCTCTCGACTTAATATTTTCAAGATACTTTAGAGTTATGGAAACTTATTGCACAGCAGGTATGTAATTTTCTCATAACATATATTATTTCAAGCATACCATGTGGTGTATATGATAACTAAAATGGTGCTTAGGGTTATGGGAGAAGCTTGTAAAAAAGCATCTTTGGCCCAGCTAAAAAATGAATAGAATCGTGTGTGTATTTGATTTATAAGGGAGACGCAGATCATGCTTGTTTAGTCAATATCAGTTTCTAAAAGAGTGATATAGGGTTTCTGTATGTTCGTTGCATCTAGAACAAAGAATAGAAAAACCGATCCCATTAGAACCAATGTTTGCTCTCTGGTAAAAATTGAATTATTTAGATTCCTCCAAACCAACAAAGAGGAGTGTTATACTGATGGAAATTAGTTCGAAATCATATAGTACAAGCTAATTTGTACGCATCGAGGTCATGAATTTTGTGCAAACCAGTAGACATGAGACTTAAATGCAAATAATTGCTTAAATCTATTTGAATCCAAAAAACCCATTCAACGAATTTCTAATCAACATGTTGTTACGACTGTAACAACTATTACGGACACCCATGATTAAATGTTGATTTATGCTTTTTGTAATTTTCCTTTTTTTCTTTGACTTGTGATGATGGTTTCTAGCTATTTGGCAACAATTCTGAGGTGTTACATTTTGAATTTCCACTATATTTGCATTGAAGAAGCTTTCCACTATCATAAATGGGTTATTGACTATCAAGACTTCATCAAATACATCATTCCATTAAACAGAAAAGTACTCCACCCCCCTAAAAAAAAAAGTACTCCATCTGTTTTGTTTTTTTTTTTTTTTTTTTTTTTTTTTTTTTTTTTGGCTTTAATTTTTTTTTTTAATTTTTTTTTTTTTTTGTTAGTTTAATTTTTTTTTTTATCTTTTGATGTTATAGGACTTAAATATTATTTCAAAATATTTGATGTTCTAGGATGTTTAATATTTTTTATCCAAGTTTACCCTTGTTGAAAAAGAAACAATAAGATGAATAAAGGAGATGTGATTTTTGGCTTATCGCATGTGAATTTAAACATAATACAGCTGCTCGTGACATATTTAAAACTATTCATGTATACATGCATGCAACTATAAAAGGTTAACACACATACAACTACTCCATTCATTCCCATTTTAAATCCAACATGGAAACAGCTCAAAAAAACGCATATGAAATTGAAGCAACTCAATAATTAATGCAATTGAAATAAACAAAGAGTCATAGGGTAATTTTATACAATAGCCAAAAAACATAAATAATAGGAGCATTTTAGTCCAAAACTTACAACTATTTATATACTTTAATGATTCCTTAATACTCGTGCAGATAACTAAAACATCAAAAGATAAAGAAAATAGTAGAAAAATACTTATAAAAAACGTAAATAAAACTATAAATTTATTTAATAAAACATAACTAGAAAATAGGTAAATAAACATGTTATCCAACTCCCTCATGTTTGAACCATTGCTTGTCCTCGAACAAGTGCTTCGGTATGGAGTTTTGGAAACAAGCAATAATCGTTGGAACAATAAGAACAAAATTTAAATGCGTGCGTAAGCATTGAAACAAAAATCCAAAATAAAAGGATCACCAACCTAAGTGTCAAGTTAAAACAACGTGTTATGATAAGATGTGAGACAAGATGCTATAACACAGATTAGCTATGAGAGTTTGGTGTCATGCAAGTAATGATAATCTCAACATAGATCTGGGGGAAATGTAATGGATCAAAATCACTCAAGAAATGCAGCTAAGCTAAGTATTAACAACAAGAGTTTGTCTAACATATGCAATATTGCACATGTTAAAGCAGTTAAAAATATCAAATTTTTATTGAAAAACAACAATTATTTATTAAAAAGTTAAACATTAAATATAAAATGCACAAGTTTCAATATAAACTTACTATTTTCAACTTTTTAACATATGCAAATTTGTACATAATAGTAAAAGGGTCATGTTAACTTGTGTCTTTATGACACATGTTAAGCATTAAATTCTTGCCATTAATGGTAGGTATTAATTGCAAAAAATTAATATTAAATTTTTTAAGTAATGAATTAACACAATTTTCAGCTACAAAATTTCTAGTAATGGAATCCTTAAATGTGCCCTAAGGGCACGAGTTAACATTTCCCATAGTAAAATCTTGTAACAAAAAAGTTATCCTGCTTAAGAAATATTAAATAGAGTAGTTATAAGATTTTACTATTACGTACAAATTTGTACATATGCAAGTTTCCCGGTAGTATTGTATAATTTTTATGGATTTTTTTAATGAAATATGGGTTTCTATACTTTTTATGATGAAGATTTGAGTTTGTTTATGAGTTTTATGATTTTTTTTAAAGTTTTAATAAATCCTTACTTTGCATTCAATTTTTTTTAAAAAAAACTCTTGTGTTCTTATGTTTGATACTTGGCACACATAATATTACTCTTAAGTATTCATCAAAGGACTAAAAGAACGAAAGAACTATACTTGATTTTCTCACGTGCAAACTGCAACATTAGCATGTCATCGAAAAAGAATCCTGGCATTGTTATATTGCATTGGATCTATGCTTTCGATGAAAGTGTTGGTTTAGTTGAATAGTGTAAGATTAACATTGTCCTGGTATTGTCATGTTTGATATTAGTTGTAAAAATTAGCTTTTTTAATTAATTTTTTTTAAAAAAGTGAATTGGTTTTATAATCTGTCACATTCGGTCATAAATTTGGTCTCTAAACTTAGGCAATAAACCAGTTGTTGAGTAGTCTCTGACTGATTTAGTGACTGATCTTCTTACTTTAATGACCGAAAATCGGTCTCTAGTAGAAGTTTCTTGTTTTAGGGATAACATGAAAAAAAATTGAGAAATAATTTTGTGTGGCTATGCTCAACACTAGTTCCGCCCACGATTGTGACATGATCATTGCCGATATGCGCGTAGTTTGCATACGATTTTTTCTTTGAATGTTGTACGAGCGTTTTGATTTCAATAATACCCTATTTCACTTTAGTATTCGGTGGGAGCACCCATCATTTCTGCTCCTAATTGATTTTGTCTTGCTTTGCCTTTCAATCTTCATTGAACATTTGGAACTTCCGATTTTAAGTTTATTTTGTTAGTTTTTTTTTTTTTTTTTTAATGTTTTTATTTTTATT